>ENA-ORXR01000962-ORXR01000962.1-marine-metagenome-genome-assembly--contig:-NODE-962-length-33407-cov-21.342394_pt1 | contig 33407 bp, 19 predicted proteins | sample MGYA00237866_ERZ511479 | MGnify/ENA metagenome assembly ERZ511479
TGCACTAATATACCTGCACCATCGCCCGTATTGGGCTCACAGCCGCAAGCTCCGCGATGCTCCATATTGCTCAACATGAGTAGGGCGTCTTCGATGAGTTGGTGCGATTTTTCGCCTTTGAGATTGGCAATTAAGCCTGTGCCGCAGGCGTCTTTTTCCAATTGAGGTACGTATAGTGAACGTTGTTGGTCGTATTCCATATTTCCGACTTTATATTCACATTTAAAATGTGGATAGTGATACTCAAAAAGTGTGTTTTGATGGATGACAACGAATGAATGTTTTGCTATGTGAGGTTAGGGTAATACTTAACAAATGTAACATTTTTTAAAAAAAATTCAAAAAAAATTCGTTTGTTTAAAATTATTTTAAAATAAAATTCATTTAATTGAAAAATTATTAAAATTTACGATTTTTGAATTTAAAATGATATTAACATGAATTGATATTTCGCGGAATTATGTTTCGAGAATTTTTTGTTGACTTAATGCTTGTTTCAAATTTTAAAGTGGAAATTGAGAAGTCGAATTTTTGGGTTAGTTACGGTATTCAAAATAAAAAAGCGACACATCATATAGATATGTCGCTTTAATTATTTCAAAAAAGACTTCATTACAAAATATAAGTCCTTTTTTAGCAACTATTGCTTTTCAAAAACTGTATCTACATCACATCCTGATTCAGGATCGTCAGTAACTGTAAAAGTAAATTGATTGTTAGCAACAGTAAACTTAAGACAGTCACTTTCACCTGTGGCACAAAGTTCTAATTCATCACCCGATACTGTGTAAGTACCTGAGAATGTTTGGCTAATATCAGTTCCGAGTGCCATGCCTACTATCTCATTATCGAATGTACCATCCGCTTTGAGTACATAGCTAATTTCTGTACATAAGAGGGCGGCGGGATCGTTGCAAGCAAGGAGTGAAGCATCGACTATTCCGTCTTCGGTAGGATCGTCACAGCCTGAACTTATGAAAGAGACTGCATTCCAAGTCCCTACGACATCGTCATTTGAGGTTTCATCATCTTTTTTGCAAGCTGAGAAAAGAATGGCACACGCGAAAAACGCGCACATTAATTGTTTTAATTTCATTATAATATTATTAGTTAAAAGTTAAAAATATGAATTATCCACACCAATTATCTTGCCAAGATTGCAGGTTTTAGACAAAAAGCCTTGCCTTTTAATTTCAAAATCAATTTATTACAAAATATTTTTTTATAAATTCAAAGATTGACCATATTAATTTAGTGTAAAGTAGTGTTTTGCCGAATTATGTTTTGAGATTCTTTTTGTTGGGTTCATTCTTGTTTTAAATTTGAAAGTGAAAATTAAAAAGTTGGATTTTTGGTTTAAGTACAGTTTCCAGCATAAAAAAGCGACACATCCTAAAAAATATAGCAATCGCATAAAAATATTGCTTCAACTTGATTCGTACTCTACGTGAGAAAAATTTAAATTCATAATATGAGCCTTCGTTTCGCCCTAAAACTCGCCTTATATTTTGAAAATGCAAGGCGAGTTTTAGGGCAGGTTCGAGTTCCAATTTCAATTCATATTGCAAAAAATATTTTTTCTTATGTAGAGTACTTGATTCGATAAACATTTGAAGAAAACCGTACCTTTACCCCAAATTAAAACAGAAATGAAAATAGCCATCATCGGCGGCGGCGCCGCCGGTTTTTTTGCGGCAATATCAGCGAAAGAACATCACCCGACAGCGCAGGTCATTCTTTTTGAAAAATCAAACAAACTGCTTTCCAAAGTGCGTATATCAGGCGGTGGCAGGTGCAACGTGACTACGGGCTGCACTGCCACAAAGCAACTCACAGAAGCCTATCCGCGAGGTGGTAAAGCACTGAAAAAAGCCTTCAAAGTTTTTCATCCGAAAGACACAATCGCATGGTTTGAATCGCGTGGCGTAGCACTCAAAACCGAGCTGGACGGGCGCGTTTTTCCCGTGTCCAATAATTCGCAAACCATCATTGATTGCCTGATGAAAGCCGCACAAAAACTCGGCGTACAAATCGAAATGAGCAAGGGCATCAAAGCCATTCACCCGACGACAGGCGACAGGCTTCGCCTTGAATTTTCAGAAGAAAATACCTCGCCACAGACCTTCGATAAAGTCATCGTAGCAACAGGTGGTTCGCCAAAAAGTCGCGGTCTGGAATGGTTCGAACAGCTTGGACATCAGATAGTTGCCCCCGTCCCATCTTTGTTTACATTTAATATGCCTTCGGAAGCTGTGACCAAATTAATGGGCGTGGTCGCCGACAACGCGCTCGTGAGCATACAAGGTACAAAACTCAAAGCAATAGGTCCGGTTTTGGTGACACATTGGGGAATGAGTGGTCCGGCGATTTTGAAATTATCGTCATTGGGCGCGCGGATTTTGAGTGAAAAAGATTATGAATTTAAGGCGCAAATCAATTGGCTAAATATATCAAATCAAGATGCCATCATCACTGCTTTGAAAGACATTGCAGACGAGCATCCGCAGAAAATGCTGTCAAGTGTCAAGCCTTTTTCCTTGCCGCAACGCCTGTGGCTTTACCTGCTTGAACGCAGCGAAATCTCTGCCGAAAAACGCTGGAATGAATTTGGCAAAAAAGCCCGCAATAAACTTACCACTACCCTCGCCAACGATGTCTATATTGTCAAAGGTAAGACGACTTTCAAAGAGGAATTTGTCACTTGTGGCGGCATAAGTCTTGAAAGTATTGACATGAAAACGATGCAAAGTCGCACCTGCCCCAACCTTTATTTTGCGGGAGAAGTCATGGACATCGACGGTATCACGGGCGGTTTTAATTTTCAAGCGGCATGGACGACGGGATTCATCGCCGGAAAACTTATGTGATTTTTGATTTGGAGATTTTTGATTTTTGATTGGTGTAATTTCGCTGTGCAAAATTACTTTTTTATTTTACAAATTATTAATAATCAACATTTTATCTACAGGAAATAATATTTTTCTCAGAGCAAAAAAACAATCAAAAATCAAAAACCGAAAATCTGTAACCTGTTCAAATAAAAAATCTGAAATCGAAAATCGCTAAATCCAAAGGTTTTTTAGTAACTTTGTGGAACTTTCTTGTCTAAAAGGTTGTTGTTCAGGTTGTCTATTCAATTATTTCAATAGTCCTTCCTTTCAAGAGAATTTTTACTCATCTTTCTGATGTTATACAGACCAAAAAAACATTGTATTATGCGTTTCGACGTAAAATGTATCAGCATCAGTTCATCTTTTAAATCAGTTTATGGCTAAATCGCAACAATCATTCAATAAAAAAGAGAAAGAAAAAAAACGCCGCAAAAAAAAGCAGGAAAAATTTGACCGCCGCATGCAGCGCAAAGTCGAAAAAGCTGAACAAGGCAAAAAAACTTTTGAAGAACAACTCGCCTATGTCGATGAAAATGGCAATTTGAGTTCCACTCCACCCGATCCAACAAAGAAGAGAGAAATCAAAGTTGAAGATATACAACTTGGAGCTTCCTCACGTTATGATGTACCTATCAATGAAGAACGACGCGGTAAAGTGAAGTTTTTTAATGAAGAGAAAGGTTATGGTTTCATTATTGACAGCGAGTCAAGAGAAAGCATATTTGTACACGCCAATAATATAGATGGCGGTTTGCTCAAGCAAAATGACAAAGTGACCTTTGAAATAGAAATGGGTGCAAAGGGATTGAGTGCTATCAAAGTCGGTTTAGTCGGAGCACAATAGACTCTTTATTGATATCCAAAATATTCCTAAATAAGGACTAATATCTTACTGTTGTTTTATGGTTTCACTGCTTTATTTTGTAAAAAAATACAAGACACAAAGACAATGAAGCCATGAAACAATGAAAAATTGACACCTTCCTGACAGAAAAAGCGCGATTTGCCCGTAAAATTGACTTTTATCGGACGAAACAGGTTTTGATTTTACAAGAAAATTTGAGAAGTTTGCGTCCCGATTATTTCTGCACACGATGGTATATATCAAACACACAAACAAAATAAAGAAACACTTTACCTTAATTGGTTTATTTTTTGTTTTGTTCATTTCTCTTTCTGTAAAAAAAGCAATTTACATGCCGCCTCGTCCGATTACGGCGGGCTTTGAGCCTCTGGTAGAGATAGAGGAAGAAATTGTGGATGATGCCATCACCAAAAAAATTGAACGCTACTTCCAACGCCGGCACGACAGACGCGTATTTAATGGTGCTGTTTTGTTTGCCGAGAAGGGAGAAATCGTCTATAAAGGTGGATTTGGTTACGGTGATATTCGCGGCAAACGCGATGAATTGACCACTCAAACACCCTTCCAACTCGCCTCCGTTACCAAACCAATGACCTCCACAGCAGTGTTGATGCTGCAAGATTGGGGTTACCTTTCCGTTAAAGATTCTATCCAAAAATTTATACCGAATTTCCCCTATAAAGGCGTGACGATTGAGCATTTGCTTATACAAAAATCGGGCTTGCCGGAATACCTGTATTTTAGTGACGAGCATTGGAAAGATTGGCACAAAACCATCACCAACGATGATGTACTTTGCCTCATGGAAATCCATGAACCCAATCGCTATTATCGCCCTGATTATCGCTACAACTACGTGAATACCAACTATATGCTACTCGCTTCTATTGTCGAACGAGTAAGCGGTGAAACGTATAATGACTTCATGAAAAAATATATTTTCGAGCCACTCGGAATGCACGATGCTTTCGTGTATCAAAAAGATGCCGAATCACTCCCGACCACACTCGGACATGACAAACGCCGCCGAAAAATAGCCGACTCACACTATAATGGCGTAGTCGGTGATAAAGGTATTTACGCCAGCGTGGAAGACCTTTTTCGCTTCGACCAATCGTTTTACGACAATAGTTTGCTCTGCCCCGAAACCACAGAACTCGCCTTCACTCCAGCTCACAGACGCCTATATGCACACGACAATTACGGCATGGGTTGGCGCATCAATACACAACGTAGCGGCGACCGAATCGTCCATCATACCGGTTGGTGGAAAGGCTATACCTCGTATTTTATCCGTATGCCTTATTCGGAAAAAACCGTGATTGTCTTGACCAATTGTTTGCGTGGTGGCTTTCTGAGTACGCGGGAATTGCGGGGCTTGTTGAATGAGTAACGTAGCACGGTGCTTCCAGCCCGTGTCGCATTAAAATTTACCACTCAATCTTAATTTCCACCGGATTATGATCGGCTAAATCTTTGTGTTGCTCATGCCATTGATATTGTATTTTCGGAACTTTTCTTTTCGTTGAAATTGTCTTTTTCCCATTATTTTCATAAAAAATATAGTCGATGATATGTTTGCGTTCTCCCTTATTCATGTCATTCGAGGGGTCGTAAGTGGCATTGGGTGTACCATCAAGTTCGCCATCTTCTGCTTCCAGAATTTTCATCATTTCATCATACGTATTCATTCCTTTTTTGATATTAAAATCTCCACAAATAATCTGCGGTACATTTTCCTTTTGAAAGGGCAACATCAATTCATCCCGAATCGCACGTACCTGACTCAGTCGTACTTCCGGCGGACCACCAGAATTGAGATGTGTACCAATGATTTGAAAAGACTGTCCGTTCTTTTCGCCTTCAATCATCAACGCGCCTTTTCGCGCCATCCGGTTATCCAGCCCCCAACGCTCCTTAAAGCAAATCGTCTCCACTTTTTTGATAGGTACTTTACTCAAAATCCAAATCCCACTACTCGCCCTTAGCGATACGTAATGAATATTTGCCGGACCAAATTGGTATGGATAAGTCTCTTTTAACCAACGCTTTATCTTACGTCTCGCGCCATGATGAAAAGCCTCCTGAAACACAATCACATCATAATCACTTTCTGCTAAAAGCCGTCCGATTGCCTCGGCGCGTTTGCGTTTTCCGTTAAATAAAATCAAGGGTGGAAGCATGTAGATATTCCATGATAAGACCTTTAATTCTGTCGTATCTACGGGCAGTATGTACATCCCTTTTTCATTATAGGCATTTAAATTTGATTTGAAAATGAAAATTGCCGCGAGTATCAGGAGAAATTTCTTCATGAAGCTATTTTAAGGAACAGAAATTAAACAAGTGCATATTTTGGCTTTATTTTTCTGTTTTTATTCGGCATATTTAGTTTTTCCCTAAAAGTAGTTGACACTTTTTTTATTCCATTTTATAATGAAAAACAATAGTCAGCACTCCGTTTACTAAACTTCAAAAAGTTTAGTAAACGTAATTAAAACACTGGTATTTAGATAATTACAAATTTTGATGATGTGCCTACGTTTACTAAACTCGAAAAATTTAGTAAACGGGATACTTCATTTTTTACTTGTGTAAAGTGTCAACTACATTTCTAAACATGCCTTTTATTCGCTAAAAATTTAATCCGAATTTAGATTGTTTCGATTTTCGGATTTTCATGTTGTATATTTGAATTTTAGAAACATAACAGTTCATGTTTCGCTGAAATAATATTTTAAATAATTAAAATTCATAAAAAAATAATAATCAATATTTTATTAAATAATAAAAATTAAATTTGAATTGAAGCGACCTGTACTGACGACTTTAGCCGTCAAATGCTTCGTTGTTCTGCGACGGCTAAAGTCGTCGGTACGGGGCATTTCAATTCAATTGTTATTTTTTAATTTTGATTTCAGCGAAACGTGAATAACAGAGAAAATTATAAACGATATGAAAAAGCCAATACTTACCCTTTTTTGTGCTTGTCTCGTAGCAATAATTTACGCGCAAGTTCCCCTCTCCTACTACCTTTCCGAAGATACGAAGTATGACCCAAATATACCGACTCCCGAACAAGTATTTGGTTGGCAAATTGGGAAATGGCATGTCAGTCACGATAAGATTGTCATGTATATGCAGGTACTCGCTGCCGCGTCCGACCGCGTGACGGTGGAAGAATATGCCCGAAGCTACGAAGACAGACCGCTACTACTCGCCACGATTACCACCCCGGCGAATCATAAAAATATCGACCAAATCAAAGCCGACCACGTCGCGCTTACCGACCCGGCAAAATCTAAATCCCTGAAAACCAAAGATATGCCTGTGGTCGTTTATCAGGGTTACAGTGTGCATGGCAATGAACCAAGTGGAGGAAATGCTTCCTTGCTGTACGCTTACCACTTGGCAGCGGCACAGGGCAAGGAGATTGAAGAAGCCCTCCAAAATACCATCGTCCTACTTGACCCTTGCTATAATCCTGACGGTTTTAATCGTTTTGCTTCATGGGTCAATTCGCACAAAAGCAAGCACCCAAATCCAAGCACTGACACGCGCGAGCATAATGAGAGTTGGCCAAGAGGACGCACGAATCACTACTGGTTTGATTTGAATCGCGATTGGTTGTTGGTACAGCACCCGGAAAGTCGTGGACGTATCGCGAAATTTCAAGAATGGAAGCCCAATATCCTTACCGACCATCACGAAATGGGCAGAAACAGCACCTTCTTTTTCCAGCCCGGTATTCCTTCTCGCACCAATCCTTTGACACCGCCCAAGAACCAAGAACTAACCGGAAAAATAGCTGCTTATCACGCTAAAGCATTGGACGAAATCGGTTCATTGTATTACAACAAAGAGTCATTCGATGATTTTTATTATGGCAAAGGTTCAACTTATCCTGACGCACAAGGTTGTATTGGTATTTTGTTTGAACAAGCGAGTTCGCGTGGACATTTGCAGGAGAGTGTAAATGGAGATTTGTCGTTTCCATTTACCGTCAAAAATCAATTGATTACTTCGCTTTCTACATTCGAAGCCGCACAAAACCTACGTACCGAATTACTTGATTTTCAGCGAGATTTCTATAAATCGGGTATCGACCAAGTGAAATCTTCCCGCACGAAAGCCTATATTTTTGGTGATGAGTACGATGAAAGTCGCACCCAACATTTAGTCGATTTAATTAGTCGTCATGATATAGAAATCTACGAGAATGATAGCGACATTCAGCAGGGCGGACACACCTTCCGAAAGGGTAAATCATACATTGTACCGACTGCACAACGACAAGCACGGCTGGTAGAGGCAATGTTTGAGCAGCGAACAACTTTTACCGACAGCCTTTTTTATGATATTTCAGCATGGACGCTACCGTTAGCTTTTAATATTACATATAAAAAATTATTAAATATTAATTTATCAAATAAAAATATAATAAAAAAGCCTACATTTGCTGCGAAAGAAATTATTGGAGGTAAAAGTGATTATGCGTATTTGATGGATTGGAATGATTATCACGCGCCGCGTGTGTTGGGGCAACTATTGGAGAAAGGATTGAAAGCAAAGGTAGCTACGAAGCCTTGTGAGGCAATGTGCAAAAGTGGTACGGCGTACAAATTTGACTACGGAACAATTATGATTCCTGCAAATCAGGAACTTATGAGTTCCGACAAATTATATACACTATTATCGCAACTTTCTACTGAAAACGGTGTATCTATATACGGTATTGCGACAGGATTGGCAAGTGCGGGTATCGACATGGGAAGTCCAAGTTTTTCGGCTTTGCGTGCGCCAAAAGCCTTGCTGCTTGTAGGCGACGGAATCAGTTCTTATGATGCCGGAGAGGTTTGGCATTTGTTGGATCAGCGGTTTGACATGCCACTTGCAGTGGTGGACGCAAAACGAGCTAAATCCCTGAATATGAGTGATTACCAAACCCTCATCATGACTGATGGCAATTACGCTTCGCTATCAGGTGAAGCAGTGCGTGATTGGGTGACGGGTGGTGGTACAGTCGTTGCGATGAAAGGCGCGAACAAATGGCTCAAAAGTCATGGTCTGAGTGGTGTAGAATTTAAAGCCTCTGCAAAACCCAAGCGCAAAGGACCTTATGCCGACCTCTCTAATGTCAGCGGCGCACAGTATATCGGCGGCAATATCGTAGAGGCTAGACTTGACCTCACGCATCCGCTCGGTTACGGGTACACACGCAGCACGCTACCCGTTTTCCGCCGTGGTACATTATTTTTTGCCCAACCTAAAAACACCTATGCTGCTCCTCTATCCTACACTTCTAATCCGCTGATGGCGGGTTATATTTCAAAAGAAAATCTTAGAACGGCAGGCAATGCAGCCGCAGCCGTTGTTACACGTGTCGGTAGTGGGCGTGTGATTAGTTTGTCAGACAATCCGAATTTCCGCGCCTTCTGGTACGGAACCAACAAACTATTTTTAAATGCTATCTTCTTTGGGCACACTATTGACAGCGGAGCTACCGAATCCGTTGGTAAGCCCACAGAGGAAGTAGATGAGGCATTGGAACACGGACATAAACATTGACGGGTTGACGGGTTGAAAATAGAGAGTGTTCAAAAAAGTGTGTCACGCAGAGGGCGCAGAGAACGCAGAGGTCTGATAATCAATACTCTGCGAACTCCGCGTTCTCTGTGTGACACAGAATATTGAACGTACTCTGCAAAAAAACAACTCAACAACTCATCAATTCGTCAACACGTCAACTCAACAACTCATCAACACGTCAGCACGTAATATCATGCAACGTTTTACATTCATATTATTTATTTTCCAATTGCTTGTTTTTCAGGCGAGTGCGTTTCAACAATCGGTGCAGCCGGTGAAACATCTCTCACTGGAAGATGGGCTTTTGTCGTCCACTATCAACGTCATTGAGCAGGACTCATCAGGGTATATATGGTTTGGAACGAATGTTGGATTGACGCGCTATGATGGTTATCGCTTCAGAAATTATACGGTATCAGACGGGCTTCCGGGTAATGGTGTGAGCAATTTGAAATACGACAAGCAAGGGCGTTTGTGGATAATGACGCAAGGTGAATTGTGTTATTTTTTTGAAGGTGAATTTTATTATCATGACAAACCATTACCAGAGCAACAGGAAAACGCTCAGATAACTTCATTCACTATCGCTCAAAATGGTCATCTTTGGTTTACAACAAAAGAAAAATTAATTGCCTTAGACAGTGCTTTGAGTAAAGTAGTTTGGACTTCTGATAGTATCACAAATATGCCTTTTAATAATCCTAAAATCCAATTTGAAGATAATAAAGGGGCTTTGTGGCTGCATGACGATGATAATTATATGTTGAAAATTGTGGAGGAGGAAGTTGTATTAGTCCCGCTTAAACTTTCTTCGCCGACCAATAAGTTTGTCAGAGCCGCTTGTATTGATAATGATATTTTTTATACCAATGGACGAAACTTGATTCAATTGAATCAAAACAACGCAAGTATTAGAAAATTACCCGGCGATGAAGGGTATTATCTGGACGATATTCAAGAAACAATCGTCCACTCACTAAATGGACAGCTTGTCCAATCTGACCTGCCTTTTCTGACGAAAGACAGTGAAAATAGAATTTGGACTGCAGAGGTAGGCGGCAGATTCATCACTTTAGATACACTTAAAAACGATATACCCGAATTGCCCGAAGATATTGTCGCATCGGATATGTTCGAGGATGTGTCGGGCAATCTATGGTTTGCTACACGCAATCAAGGTGTTTATTTTTTGGATGCTTCCATTTATTCCGCAGCGAATAGTATTCGTCTGTTTTTGGACGAAAAATCAATCACAAATATTTGTTCTTCAGACAATTACACTTACATCATTTCCGACGATGCCTTGTATCGTTTCCATGAAGACCAAGATAGCTTTTACCTCCAAGAAGATGTTCCGGGCGGCATCAATAGTATTGCATTTCTCAATGAAGAAGATATTTTATTGAGTTATGAAAATAAGATATTACGGTACAATAACAAGATCCAAAGTCAATATGATATTCAAGGTATATCGGTCATGGCTGTATCAAATGATATACTGTATTACGGTACGGGCACACAACTCAAACAGACAACTTTTGATAATTTACACACCCCATCTCATCAAAAATCTATCTTAAATCGCCTTGTCACCTGTATTTTTGTAGATAAAAAAGGACAGAAATGGATAGGAACCGAAGAAGGCTTGTATAAATATACGAGTGGTGGCAACAGTGCTAAGGACAAGAACAAGCTAGATATTATTTTTGTGAACAGCATTTCAGACATCGGGCAGACGAACGACGGTACAATATGGGTAGCCACCAAAGATGCCGGTGTGATTGGGCTTCGGGACGACAACAAGCGAGTTATTCATATTAATACAGACAATTATCTTAGTCATAATTACTGCACGGGACTCATCGCAGAGGATAGTATTCTCTGGGTAGCTACCAGTACGAGCGTTCATAAAATTGCAGATATTGACTTTGAAAAAGAACAATATTACCTAAGCTCTTTATCAAAAAGAGATGTATCTCAAATCGCTGGTATTCAATCTATTGATGTCAATAAAAATTATGTATTTATAGGTACCAAAGGTGGTTTAATCCAAGTCGATAAACAATATTTTGCAAGAAATTACGACGCAAGTGAGGTACTGGTTACTGATATTTTTCAAGGAGATAATAAACCTCTATTAATCAAAGATTTGGTGGAACTTACCTACGAAAATAATGGCATACGTATCAATTATGCCGCTATCAATTATGCCCAACAAAATAATATTGTATATCACTATAGAATGAAGGGCGCAGATGAAGAATGGATAAAAACAAAGGATGTTGCTACGCCCATTTATCTACTCCAACCCGGCAGCTATACCTTTGAAGTACAAGCACTTGGAGGTTCGTGGAAGGCTGCTTCCAAAGCCGAGTCGTTGGATATTAATGTTTCGCCGCCTTTTACACAGACCACAGGTTTTCGATTGCTCATGGCATTTTTCGGAGCCGTGGTTCTTATATCGCTATACCGCATATATGATGATGATAGACAAAAAACAAGACTCAAAGAAGTCGTTGCACAAAAAACCGCCGACCTCAAAGGAAATGTCAATGAATTGGAGCGCATCAATCACGAATTAGAAGAATTTAATTATGTAGTAGCACACGACCTCAAAGCTCCTCTGCGCTCTATATACAGCTTTTCGCAACTACTCATACGAACGGATGGCGAAAATATCAGTAAGTCAGGGAAAGACTATGTAGATTTTATCCAACAAAGCGCATTACGCCTCCAGAAAACCATTGAAGACCTATTGTCATTTTCGAGTATTGATAAAACTGAAAGTGCAGAAACCGAAGTAAATCTCAATGAAGTATTAGATCATGCTTTAGATAATTTGCAAGGGACTATTGAAGTTCAAAATGTCCAAATTCAACGTAAAGACCTCCCTACCCTACGCGCCAATCCTGCACATATGCTTCAGGTTTTTCAGAATTTAATCGGCAATGGCATCAAATACCAACCTGCTGACAACCAACCCATTATCAGCATTGATAGCGTATCAAAAGAGAATGAATGGCTGTTCGCTGTAAAAGATAACGGCATTGGTATTGATAAACAATACGAAGATAAAGTATTCAGAATATTCCAACGCCTGCATAGTGCAGAGCAATATTCCGGCACAGGCATCGGTTTACCAATCGTCAAAAAAATTATCGAATCGAATGGCGGCAAAATTTGGTTTGAATCTGAACTCGGCAAAGGAACAACCTTCTTTTTTACACTGCCCAAATGATTGAGGGATTTTTGATTGAGGGATTTTTGATTGAAATAATGATTGAGAGATTTTTAATTGAAATAATGATTGAGAGATTTTTAATTGAATTTTACTTCGTAAAATTATCAGTAACTTCGCCGAGCGAAATCAAAAATCTCTAAATCAAAAATCATTCAATGAAGAACGTTCTTGTAACAGGTTCACATCGCTCCGGTTCTACTTGGACGGGGATGGTTTTGGCGTCGGGTGGAGAGGCGTTATACATTCAAGAGCCTTTTAATATTTTACATAAAAAACGTTATGAGACGCCTGTTAAATATTGGTTTGAATACATTGATAATGAGGATAGCCCCGAACGTCAAGCTGCCTTCAAACAATACCTTCATCGCTTCACGAATTTTGATATTTCGCGCTTAAAAGAAGATTTAAAAATCACGAAAAATATCATGCAATACCCGCGTACTGTTTACGGTGCATTTCGTAAAAATCGCGTTCCGCGTAAATTGATTAAAGACCCGCTCGCGCTATTTTCGGCGGAATGGCTGGCAGAGCATTTTGATATGGATGTGGTGGTATTGGTGCGGCATCCCGCGGCATTTGCGGAGAGTGTGCAGGCGAGAGATATGCGGCATGATTTCAGTCATTTTTTGGAACAGGAAATACTAATGCAAAAACACCTCGCTCCTTTTCGCGCTGATATTGAGGATTTTATACAAAACCCCACACGACAAGCCGACATTTTTGAACACGCGACTTTATTGTGGAATATCATTCATCATCAAATTTTGTATTACAAAGAAAAATACCCCAATTGGAAATTTGTACGCCACGAAGACCTCTCGCGGAAGCCTTTTGAAACCTTCGGAAAGCTATTCGATGAGTTGAATTTAAATTTTAATGAAAAAGCAAAAAAATACCTACAAGATACTACACAATCCAACGAAAACAGCCGATTGAAACGTCAATCGGCTGCTAATATTTTTAAATGGAAAAAAAATCTCACCCAAGAGCAGCAGCAATTTATTTGTGATAAAACGCATTATATTGCTCAAAATTTCTATACATTGTAGAGACGCGATTAATCGCGTCTCTACGAATATATTATTTAGGTACACGTGAGGAGATTCCATTATTTTCAAACCATAATGCTTTATCCTGACCATTGACATCGCCATCCAGATTAAAATCAGTGATGCGGTAGAGGTCAAACACCCCGTTATCTTCCACCCAAATGGATTTATCAGTTCCGGTCACATCAAAGCTAGGGAAATCAGACTGGTCACCATCACCTGCGTACATAGACCACATACCTGATGGGAGTTGTTTTTGTCCATAACTTGTCACATCGCGATAGCTGTCAACAGAACGGAAGTCATGCGCAAGTGTATAGTTGACAATAGGAATCAAATCAGGTGACATCACGCCTATGTGATTACGATGTTCGATGACTACATATAAGTTGTCCAAGCCTGCTGATGCTGACAAAGCACACCTGTTGGGGAAGCTGATTGTGCCGTCTTTGTGTAGTAAAGCTGCTGTTTTTACCACTTCAGTATCACTTGCCACACCTTCGCGGAACGACACCAATACCCAGTCCACTACATCGTCTTGGTAGTCTGCATTTGTAAAATCTACGCCTTCATCTCCGGTATAATTCCACGGAGCGACGTAGTAAGGTTGCCCCGCCAGCGTAGGTGCTTGATTACCTGCGGGTGTTTGTCCGGGTAAGATGCTTCGGCTGGTATTCAGGGTAGTCCTCATTTCGTCAGTAGCAGAGTCGTATGCGCCTTCGAGATAAGCATGTAGCTGAATATCAATGCAATTTACCTCCGAAATCAATACCAATTCAGTCGTATCACAGAGCATCGGCGTACCATTATCGCAAACTTGATATTGCATAGTTTCTGTTCCGACAAAACTTGAGTCGGGCGTATAGGACGCATAGCCACTTGGGAAGATATAAATTTCACCCGTCACATCAACACCACCAACATACGAAATTCCCAAAAGGTCATTGTCCATATCCGTATCATTTTCTATGATGTTGTACAAAATACGCTCACCTGCCAATGTAGTAATCGTATCCGGTCCGGCTACAGGCGCATCATTTACAGCATCAACAGTAACATAGACGGCTGCGGCATTGCAAATGGGTTCGCTCGACCCCTCTATCACCTCGTAGTTCACAAAGAGTTGGGGAGCTACTGATGCGCCACCTTCATAGGTCTCGGCAGTACGTGTACCGCTACCCTCTATGAGCAACAAAGCCGCATTGCCCGACTGCCACGCCGACTGATTGACCAATTCCTGAATGACTGCACTAATATCTGTACTGTTGTAGGTATTACTTGCTGTCCATGCGGGAATATTATTCCATGAAGCAAAAGCATTGGTACGTGGTGTATTGCTAAGACTATTATTAACACTGGGGATGGGACTTGCATTAGCTGTCAATGCCGCATCAATACTCAACGAGGCGCTTTGACTATTACTCTCATCTGCTGTAAAACGTATGTATGCCGACGTAATGACTGCTCCTTGCGGAATATTGACATTGGTATAACGCAGCCCCATAGTATTGTACAGCTCGCCATTATCATCCATCATATCCAGGTCTCCACTCGTGGCATTGATTACACCGGTAGAGAGTTCTTCTACGTCGTCGCTGCCCGAAGCGATTTGCCCGGTGAAACTGGATGGCGTTGCGCTTGGTTCAGCTTGTACACAAGCTTCGTAAACAAATACATCAACACCATTGAAGTTGTCATTTGGCGTGTAAATAAATGTACCATCTTCATTCAAGGTAACTGTACCGTCGTCGGGTGCAGATATGGGTGTAGGAGTCACCAAAATATCTGAATCACTAGGGTATTCATCATTATCAAGTACACTACCTGACAAAGTATTATCTTCATTTACATTAAAATTATCATTATATAATAAAATCCCTGTACCACAATCTGCCCCCTCTTCGATAACCATTGCATCACTGACAGCTACCCCACATGGCGTAGTGACTTCGCAGGTGTATGTTCCCGGTGACGCCACTGTGATTGTGCTGGTTGTTGCACCATTTGACCAAAGATAAGCACTACCTGTACGTGGCACAGAAAGTTCGGTTTGTTCGCCGTCGCAGATTGCAGTCGGACCACTGGCAGAAATAGATGTTGTTGGTGTGACACTAGCAGGGTCAGCCTGTTTAGTGAGTGTAACGGGTGCGACCATTACGTTATCGTCCTCATTTTCTTCCAACAAGACATTATTTGGGTCAACATGTACGACCATCATATAATCGCCATTACACGTTCCGGGAGGAAGGTCAATGAACATGCCATCGAGATTATAGTAATAAATATCCGTCCATCCTGCACTGATACCTTGGTTGGTCGTACCACAAGAATAACTACCGCCACCTAAGCCATAATTTGGTGCATCTGTTGTCAGTACATTATCATTATCGTCGCGGCACTGACCATCGTAATACTGACAACTACCGTAATCCATCAAACAAAAACCGAGTTTAGAGCCTTCGCCTATAATCGTCCATTTGAGTGGGTCGGGTTCGTTGGGGTCAGGAATACGGATGGTATAAATTCCCCACTCATCGAAGTGAGAGTGATTGTGCGTTGGGTGGTAGGTCATCGTACCTGCCCAGCGGTCGATGTAGGTCATATTATTGCCTTCTTTTTTGTAAATTCGTTGTTGTACGAGTTGGCTGGGCGTACTGCCGTCAGGGCAAACCGTGATATCGCTATTCCACAATGTATCTGTACCGCATACAAAATTATTGGTTGCAAGTACCCGCAGTGGTCCGTGTCCTACATTGGGCGTAGAAACTGATACACGCAGTACACCATCATATTCAGGATTGACTTGTGGGTCAGCGAGTACATCATAGGAAATTTTGATGTTGGGCAAGAGGAGACAGTCCGTGCTTCCATCTTCGCAGACGCAGCCTGTCGCATCATTGACCGTACAAGGTTGAGCATAGGTAAGTATCGGAATTGTTATTAATAAAATAGCAAACAAAAAATATTTCATTTTGAATTAATTTATATGTTGGTAGTTGGTGAAAATTTCTATCAATTTAGACGTCACAAAGGTATGTATGATACAGGTGTTTTACGTAAATTTAATACGATATTCTTACGAATTTAAAAACGAATTTATTTTTAAATAATTAGCACAAAAAAATAATAATCAACTTATTACAAATAAATTTTTTACTTTTTTAATTACCTTTTCTTACCAATATAAAACATTATTTAAGTACATTAACTCATCAATTAATAAGCACTTTTTTAATAATTTTTTGTTTTCCGAAAAATAGCTCTAAAAAGTAGATGCCGGCGGGTATATTATCCACAGGAATCGTTTCCGAATCCAGCACTTTTTCATGCTCGTACCACACATTTCCCGAAATATCGTACATACGAACACGGGCATGTACAGGTGTATATACATGAATAAAATCAACCGCCGGATTGGGGTACACCTGAATATCCGGCAGGTCAGCCACAGGCTGGTTTGTTATCGGAAAGTCAGGTCGAAAGCGAATCAATCCGCCGAAGTCCGTGGAAATCCATAGGATACTATCGCCTTCTGTGTTGAAGCTGCGAATTGTATTGGTGGTCAAGGGCGAGTTATCGGTGTTGTAGGTCGTCCATTCGCCGAAAGTGCAGATACCCGCCGGGGCTGTTCCGAGATAAATCGTTCCGCGTAGTTCGGTGATGGCACTGATGCTGTTGTCACAGATGAGCGAATTGAGGGTGAGAAAAGCAGTAGCATTGGCATTGGGGTCGAGGATATTCAGTCCGCCTGCCGGACACGCGAGCAATTTATTTTGTTGTTCATCAATGTAAATATCCAGAATGGTATTGTCGGTCAAAAGCGTATTGTCGGCGGTGTAAAGGGTGATGGTGGTATCTTGCAGGCGTGCAATGCCGCCGTTAATCGTACCTATCCAAAGGTCGTTATTTTCATCTACGGCGAGGGTCGGGATATTGCTGGAAATGAGGTCGGAATTGTTCATATTATATACCCGCCAATCTGCCCCATCGAAACGATGCAAACCGCCCGATGTACCAATCCAAAGTACTGTATCGGCGTCCATTGCTAGTGTGCGAATGTAGTTATCCTCTAAGCCCGAATTGGTAATATCATATACGGTCCAATTGGTACCATCATATTTAGCCAAGCCGCCGATGAATGTGCCTATCCACAAATCGCCATGTTTATCGAAGAGTAAAGACCGGACTGAATTGTGTGGCAACCCGGAATTGTCGGTGCGGTAGGTCGTCCAATTTTGCCCGTCAAAGTAGCCAAGTCCGTAGTCCGTTCCTACCCATAGATTGCCTTGCTCATCGGGGAGTGTACAAAAGACATTATTATAAGGCAAGCCGGAATTGTCAGTGTTGTAAATTGTCCATGATTCTTGAGCTTTCATTTGACCGAAGGTGCAGCAACAAATAATTAGTAGGAAGATGGCAAACGGTGGACGGTGGACGGTGGCTGATGAAGGTATTTTTTTATTTGAGTAATTTTTTTTCATAATTAAAATAATATTAGATAAATGTAATACGCACGCAGGAAGCTGGTGCTAAGTAAGTGGAAGTACAAATTTAAAATAATGTAAAATGTAAAATAATAAAAAATACAAATGTTTTATTCACGTACTACAAGCACTTTTACCTTTTACATTTCAAAAAACACAGAAATTTAATTGACAGTGTACTTAGTTACGTGCAGCCACTTACTTACGGGTATTAACGAAAAAGGGTTTAGCAGTGTTCTGCTAAACCCTTATTCAAATCCAACTTTTTATATAGAGCGATTTATAGAATCGCTTTATGTGCTTTATTTAGGTACTCTGGATGAGATACCGTTATTGTCAAACCAGAGGGCTTTGTCTTGTCCATTGGTATCACCATCTAAGTTGAAGTCTGTATTGAGATAATTATCGAAGATACCGTTGTCATCTACCCAAAGGGATTTATCCTGTCCGTTGATGTCGTAACTAACAATATCGGCAGTTTGGTTGACATCGCCTGCATACATTGCCCACTCGCCTGTCGGCAGTTGTTTTTGTCCGAAACTGGTGATGTCGCGGAAGCTATCCGAGGTACGAAAATCGTAGGTCAATGTACCGTTGACGATTTCAATTTTCTCCGGTGTCATGATACCCATGTGGTTGCGGTGTTCGAGCAAAACATAAACAGAATCTACTCCTTGAATAGCCTCAAAACCACATCTGTCGGGCAAAGTAATGCTACCGTCACGGTGGATAATTCCGGCAGTTTGTGCCACTTGGGTACTTTTAGCTTTATCCGTTCTGAAAGAGAGCAATACCCAATCTACCATATCAGGAATATAATCTGCATCTGTCCATGTCGCGCCTTCTGTACCTGTGTAATTCCAGGGCGCGGTATTATAGGGTTGACCTGCCGGAGTTGGGGTAGCGAGATTACTTATAGGTGTTTGTCCCGGCAATAATCCGCGTGTAGCATTGAGCGTGTTTCTCATTTCAAATATAGTCTGCTCATATGCACCTTCCATCCATGCGAACATCTGTACATTGATACAATCCAATTCGACCACCACTGTAACTTCTGCAATCGTACATTCAGCAGGTGTGCCATCATCACAAACCTCGTAGGAGAATGTAACTGTACCTGTATAGCCCGGATCCGGTGTATAGTCAATGTCTCCGTTCGATTGCATATTGAGCGTACCATTTGGGGGTGATGATGCGGGTGCAGTATCCATTATAAGTTGGTCATTTTCCGGGTCGCTGTCATTGGTTATTAGATTGGTTTCCAATATTGTATTGGCAACCATATAGAAGGTATCAGCAGTAGCAAGTGGCGCATCGTTGACATTAATTACTGTGATATTAACCATTGCTGTGTCGCACAAAGCAGGGTTTCCATTATCACAAACTTCGTATTCAAAAGCGTCTGTTCCTACAAAATCGTTATCAGGTGTATAGGAGTACAATCCACTTGCGAGGATAAACGCATCTCCATTGGCAGGTTGTGTGATGAATGTTGTATTGGCAGTCAAATTATCGCCATCTACATTGATGTCGTTGTTGATGACATTGCCCGATATAGCGGTTTCTTCATCGGTTGTTTCTACATCGTTTACAGCTATTGGTGCATCATTGACTGCTATGACATTGATGTCAACCGTTGCAGTAGTACATTCGACGGGTATGCCATCGTCGCAGACTTCGTAGGTGAAAGTATCGACCCCATAAAAATCAGCATTTGGCGTGTAGTCAAATGTGCCATCAGCATATAGTGTAAGTGTGCCATTTGAAGGAGACGTGACCGGAGGTGCTGTTACGGTCAGGTTGCCGTTTTCTACATCATTATCATTTGCCAGTACAGAATCTGATAGTGGCGTATCTTCGTTAATATTGTAAATATCAAGATTCGCCACTGGCGTATCATTGACCGAATCAATGGTAATCGTCACACTCGCTGTATCGCAGGCAACAGCTGGTGTACCATCGTCACAAACTTCATATTCAAAGGTATCTGTACCGTTGAAATTGGCATTTGGTGTGTAGGTGTATGTACCATCTGCATTCAATACAAGACTACCACTTGCAGGTGCTACAATAGGAGTGGTGTTGACACTGAGTGTGTCATTTTCCACATCGCTATCATTCGGAAGTACCTCACCACTGACTGCATTATCTTCATCAGTGGTTTCTGAATCATCTACGGCAATCGGATTGTCATTGACGGGTGTTACGTTGATTTCGATGATGGATGTTGTACATAATTCAGTATCGGATATAACTGTAATTACGGTGTCAATCGTTTCATAATCAATAAATAATTTTGGTGCATAATCGACCACACCGTCGTAAGATTCGGCAACACGTTGTCCTGCTCCTTCTATGATGAAGGTCATTGCACTGCCACTTGTCCAATCGTTTCTATCGGTAAGTTCTTGTATGACCGGAGTCATGTCAGGAGTATCATAGGCAGTACCTATCACCCATGTCGGAAGATTATTCCATGCTACGGTATTATTGGTACGTGGTTTTGTGCTTATATTATTGAGTACGTTATCAATTACTGCAGCATTCCCTATTGCTTCTGCGCTTACGGTCAACGAAGTAGCTACATCGTCTGCCTCATCTGCTATAAATTGTAGATAAGCATTGGTAATGTTAGCTCCTTGTGGTATATCCACATTGGTAAAGCGAAGTCCTACGGCTTTCATCTCTCCTCTGTTATTATCTGTCATAAATTCGAGGTCGCTACTATCGTAGTACATCGCGCCATTGGGTTCTTCTTCTGCGTCGTCATTACTGTTATTGACTTGTACCTCGACAGTTTGGGTCAAAGTAGTTATAGTTGTGTCTATAACAAGTTCTCCGCTACACATTTCGTAGATAAATTGGTCTGAACCATTAAAATCTGCATCCGGCTCATAGTCAAAGCTACCATCAACATTCAAGGTCAGCGTACCATTGGCAACGTCAGAAATAAGTGTTGTAGTCGTTCCGTTTCCTGTACCGGATATGTTTGTGCTCAACATATTATCTTCCGGTGTATCAAGCGTTTCGGAGACGTCACAATCTACCATTATTGACAACAGTTGAGGTTTTGCACATTCTTCATATGTTGTAAATAGTTGGACAAATTTTGATCCTGATGTATTCCATACGACTTCTACGGAGTCCAAGCCTATGCCTTCAACTGCATCAGGTGTGGCTCCGGGTAATATCCATCTATAATTCATATCGCTATAGCGATTATCTACTGTAATGGTAATAGGGTAGCCTACGCATATGGATTCGGGTATTACAATATTACTTTCGGGGCAGGGTGTATTTTCGCGCCCCGGTGTACCGAATGCAGAGTTGATTTCACCTGAAGATTCCCATGATTGAGGTAAAACATTGTCTGAAACCGGAGTAATCAAAGAAAGCGTCGGACCATTGCCGTCGGCTTCTATTGCCCAGGGTATTTCATCATCATAATCTACATGGTCAGAGAGGCATTTATTTTCGTCGAATAATGAAATGCGCTCACCTTTACCGCTTAATCCAAAACTGAAACCACCAATATATCTATCCGGCGTCGTCAGATGTGGAAATATGGCAGAAAACATTGTTGGGTCTTCTACTAGCACCAAATAATCATCCGGTGCAATGGTCGTTCCTGTCGGGATAGTATAAATGGTATCTTCGTTGTAAAACTCCCAACCTGAAATATCTACGGTCGTATTACCCGGATTATACAGCTCTACCCAATCGCCGGGGTCAGTAGAACCATTATTTGAATTATAGTTAATTTCGTTGATAACGATGCTTTCTGCTGTACCTGTACATATGCGTGTATTGGCTGCACCGGGCGTACCACAAAGCACATCAGAACGGAACCAATTGACCAATTGAGCATTATCAGCATCGGGGTTGAGCAATTCGAGTGAAGTGCCGTTACCATCAGGGTTTTCATCCCAAGCATTGCCATCATCATAATGTACCGAATCAACAAATACTCTGTACGGACCTTCTAAGACTATATTTTCTCCGCTATCTGAAAGTGATTTGCCATAATCTGCAAAGGGCGAAAAGCCGTATTTTTGTACAAATAAAACACTATCCTTCGCAAGGACGAGGTAATCATTTGCCGAGATACTAGTGCCTTTCGGGAAATCATAATTTACACCATCGGTGAATTTGAAATTATCAAGAAGAATGGTATTGTTGCCGGTATTATAAATTTCGACATATTCTCCACCACAACAATCGCCACCGTCGTTGTACATGATTTCATTGATTACAAGGTCGTAATCTGTATTAGCAGCAGGCGTAGTGACAAGTGTAACGGGATTACTCCAGTGGCTCCATCTGCCCGAAGTATCTTTGTATCTGACACGGAATTTGTAGGTTCTGCCCAGTTTCAATTGAGCATCGGCGGGGAAGGTAAAATTATTGCTGAATGAGGTAATTTCTCCACTTTTCCATTTCGTTTCGATTTCGTATTTGGGGTCGCAAGTACCATCATATACCGGATTGGAGGGGTCAGACCACTCTCCTACTCTCCACTCGAGTGCGGCAAATGTGCTGCTGCCATTGGGGTCAGAAAAGTTGGAACTGCTGAAAGTCAGATTGTCCAAAGCCGGACTTCCTGTCAGTGAAATCGTTGGTTTGTTGGGAATATTATTATCCGCGATACCATGAGTACCATCATTGAGCAGGTAATTAGCACGACTTTGAAACCAATTTTTGTAGAATTGAAAGTGTGCATCTACATTGCCTTCGGGATAGGTCTGATAAGTACCCCAGCGGCTGTTGTCAAGGGTCGTCCAATCGTATGAAGCACTTGGCTTGTATATTTTCTTTAATTCTGAATCTACGAGGAAATCACTTTGTTCTTGATTTAATAATAAGTCATATGCAGAACGCAATTCGCCTTCATATTCTCTTTGTAGTGAAGAAGGTATGGTAAGTGGTTGGCGGATAACAGCATCAGGGTTTGCGGTGAGCGTACTGTGAACCGGAGAGGTTTCAACATTTCCACTACCAAAAGCTCCGTCATAATCTTTACAGAAACCTATCCATTTTTGTGTTTCGGGATTATAATATTCTCTATAACTGTGTTTTCCGTAATAATTGTTTTCACCGTTTGCCCAGAATTCATTGGCAATCCAGTCACCGTAAAACATATCTTTATCTACCGTATTAGCATCGGCGTCATAATTAACGCCTCTTGGTTGGTTGATCCATACTTGTTGTGTCTCTGCTCCCGGAAAATCTCCGTAAGAATCTACATATAAAAATCTTGCTGCTGCACCACCGGTAGGTGGGTCATAAGTAGCCCAATTATTGCCATCCGGCAAGTCGTGTTCCTTGAGCAAATCACCATTATAATCTTCTTGTATCAGGTACAAGCCCCAGAAGTCACCGGTATTGCCCGTTTCGGTAGTTCTATCAACGATTCGTAAGGAAGTGTAATCATTATACTTGTACATACCGCCTGTGAGTTCGAGTATTTTATAGACCAGACTCTCTACCAACCCGTGCGAAGCAGCGTCATTGACCCATGTACCCGAAAGTTGCAATTTGCCGCGCGGTACATCATATTCATCTCCACAGTCGTCCACCAATTGAATTTTTCGCTCGGAGTTCATATCAAATTTGACCCCCGGCTTCACTCTTGGTGCGCGGGTCTTACCTCTTGGTCGAAAACGTACATGGTCATATACCTTGCCATTATATACGATAGTACCTTCACCCAAATAATCATTACCGCCGTATTGTCCTGAATTATTTGTACCATTACCAATGTAAGTATCCGCGATAGTACGTGTTGTAATCACGGTCAGGTCTTGCATCGGTTCAATGTTATCAAAATTATAACCATTAAAATTTGCATGACCATTATATACGTAATAAGCATAGTTGCTTTCTGTGTGATTTTGGTCGGGATAAATTTTACTGAAGCCATTATTAGTCGTCACCTTTACGCGGTATCTGACGAGTCTTCTGTGCTGCTGCACGCTGGCAGGAATTTCGGCTGTATAAATACCGTTATTTGCTGTAGAGTCCGTTCCTACTCCATTATCCAACATCTGAATAGTCGTCCAATTACTAGCATAACTACTGCTGGATTTGGTAATATAACTTCCGGCGTCCATTGCCTGATATTCAAGCTGAACATTCATATCGGCAGCATAGGTAGTATGATTTTCAAAATCTGCTTTGATACGAACAACTTCTCCGCTCATCGGTCTATCGGGCGATTTGGTGACATCTTTTATCACAGGAAGTGCTGTGTAATTGCTGGTGTAACCTACATTCTGTGCTCCCGGTGTTGGAGTACCTGCTCCCCACGAGCCACCATGTTTCCCATCTAGATTAGGATTAATTTTTTGAATAGAAATAGCCACTTTTTGAGTAACTGTTTGTGTGTAAGCGGTATTCTGTGGAATAGGTTCGGTAGTTTCATAGTCGCTATATCTGACATTTGGCCATTCTTTCCAACTATCATAATCTACCTTATCCGTTACCTTGAAAGACGCATTTCTCAAAATCACCTCATCCGCTTCACTGCTTAATGCTCCCGCAAAAGGACCATAAGCACCGCTGAATCCGAATTTAGATTGACACTCCGCCGGATTGGCGCAAACAACAAGATAGCCTCCTGCCGATATACTTGTTCCTGCCGAAAATTGGTAAGTAATGCCATCCGTCAACTGCCAACCTGTTAGGCTAACAGTCGATGTACTTGCATTATATAATTCAACGAAATCAATATTTTCCTGCGTCTCTACAGAACGATAATTGATTTCATTAATAACTACTCCGACCTGCCCCTGAGCATAAACGGAAAGTAGTAGCGATAATAGTAGTGGTAGTATAGTAGGTAGTTTGAATTTGTTAGCAATTGAAAAATAGCCTTTTAGTTTCATGATACGCATTGTCTATATTTTTGAGTTTAGTGAATAGCGACAGGTTCTGTGTGTGATATTTTTATTAAGCAACTGTAATATTAAGACGCAAAAAAAGGTTTTTAGTTGCATGTACGTGACAGGGAATAATGAATTACGAAATCTACATACACAAAATAGAAATAAGAAATTATTTATTGTGTTCAGATAATATTTTTGATAAAATAATTCAAAAATATCACAGGTTTAGTAAAACAGCACCTTTTTCATTGATTATCAGTATTTTATGTGCACATTTAACTAAATCCACATGATAAGTAAAAATCAATCACAACAAAATATTTAATAATTTATGATTAACTGCCTATCAATATTTTACATTAAAAAAAATGTAAAAAATTATTTATTATGACATAAAAATTACAAAGTAGCGATAAGAAATATTTTTTGCTAAAAAAGTTACTCCTTCAAAATCATAAACAATGCCAAAAAATCATTTTTTGTGACAGTACAAAAAATTGCCTTGAACTCGGTTTTATATCACTATCTTTGCCGTAAATTTTCCCTTAATTCAATTACAAAAAATTTGCATGGAATTATCAATCAAGTTACAAGGCAATATCAATACAGAAATTGAAAACGGTATTGCGACTATTACCTTCTTTCACCCTGCTCACAACTCTCTTCCCGGCGCACTTCTCGCCAAATTTGCCCAAGCTATCACCAAAGCAGGTGACAATAAAGCCGTCAAAGTCATCGTACTCAAAAGTGCCGGAGACCGTACATTTTGCGCCGGCGCGAGTTTTGACGAACTCATGTCTATCGAAGATTTGGATACAGGCAAAAAGTTTTTCATGGGCTTCGCCAATGTCATTAACGCTTGTCGCAAATGTCCAAAATTTATCATCGGACGCGTACAAGGCAAAGCCGTCGGTGGTGGTGTGGGCATTGCTTCGTCGGTCGATTATTGTTTTGCTACTAAGTATGCCTCTGTGAAGTTGAGCGAATTGGCAGTCGGTATCGGTCCTTTCGTGGTAGGACCCGCAGTAGAGCGCAAAATCGGCATATCTGCTATGTCTCAACTCGCTATTGACGCCACCGAATGGCGCGATGCTATCTGGGCAAATGCCATGGGTTTATACGCCGAAGTATTTGATAATATAGAAGATATGGACGCCGCTATCGAAGTGTTAGCGCAAAAATTGGTCAATTCCAATCCGGAAGCTATGCGCCTGCTCAAACGCGTTTTTTGGGAAGGCACGGAGCATTGGGATACCCTATTGGAGCGGAGAGCAGAGATGAGTGGACAGCTTGTTTTGTCGGAATATAGCAAGAATGCTATTGCGGCGTTTAAGAAGAAATAAAAATATTTAAATGTAAAATATAAAATAATAAATGTAAAATGTAAAAGTGCTTGTAGTACGTGTTCATGTCGTAAAAAGTGTTGTTAGACACGTATCATTTGGTAGCCCCAAGTTTCAACTTAAGGCTACTAAATCGTCCACGTCTATCGGCGTTTTTCGTCCTACAACTTTTACATTTATTATTCTACATTTTACATTTTACATTAAGTAAAATGACAGCAACACAAAATATATCCAAAACCACCCTAACAAAAGCCTTTCGCCTCATGGCAACCGCCAAAGCCCTCACCGAATATTACGAGGAAAACATGAAGGATGTGGGCAAATACGTCCACGCGACTTCGCGTGGGCATGAAGCCATCCAGTTGGCACTTGGGATGCAGTTGTTACCGCAAGATTTCTTGGCGGCGTACTATCGTGATGATTCCACTTTGTTGGGTATCGGTTGTACGCCATATGAATTGATGTTGCAGCTCATGGCAAAGCGTGACGACCCTTTCTCCGGTGGGCGTGCCTACTACGCACACCCCTCCTTGCGCGATGCCGACAAGCCTACGATTCCACACCAATCTGCCGCTACTGGGATGCAGGCAATTCCTGCCACGGGCGTCGCTATGGGTATCAAATACAAAGAATTATTGGGGATTGATAAAGACTACGACGGGCAGTTTCCTGTGGTGGCTTGTTCGCTTGGAGATGCTTGTATTACAGAGGGTGAGGTCTCCGAAGCCTTTCAAATGGCGGTTTTGAAAAAGCTGCCAATTTTGTTTTTGGTGCAGGATAATGAATGGGATATTTCGGCACATGCCAGCGAAATCCGTGCGACGGATGCGACGGGTTATGCACGCGGTTTTAATGGTTTGGAGACGCGTACGATTGATGGGAATGACTTTTTTGAATCTTATAATACAATTGAAGAAGTCATTCAAACGATACGCGAAGAACGTCGTCCGTTTCTCATTCATGCGAAAGTACCATTACTCAATCACCACACTTCGGGCGTGCGTATGGAATGGTATCGCGACGACCTCGACGAACATCGCACTCGCGACCCCTACCCGCTGTTCCGCAAACAATTATTAGAAAACGATTTTACCGAAAAAGAACTAAAAAAATTAGAAAATGAAGCATGGGCAACCGTAAAAGCCGATTACGACCGCGCATGGAATGCAGAAGACCCGCGCCCGGAAGACCTCTATACCCATGAGTTTGTGCCAACTCCAATTACGGAAGAAAAAGGCATCCGCGCACCCGAAGGAAAGGACAAAGTGGTAATGGTCGATGCCGCGCTGTTTGCCATTCGTGAGTTGATGGAAGAACACCAAGAATGTTTGCTTTATGGGCAGGATGTTGGACGCAGACTCGGTGGTGTTTTCCGCGAAGCAGCTACGCTGGCAGAGCGATTTGGAGATGAGCGAGTGTTTAATACGCCGATTATGGAGGCGTTTATTATCGGGAGTACTGTGGGCATGTCGGCGGCAGGTTTGAAGCCGATTGTGGAGGTTCAATTTGCGGATTATATTTGGCCCGGTATGAATCAACTCTTTACGGAAGTGAGTCGCTCCTGCTACCTTTCTAATGGCAAATTTCCGGTGAGTATGGTGCTGCGTGTGCCGATTGGTGCGTATGGTGGCGGCGGTCCGTACCACTCATCGAGCGTGGAGAGTGTGGTGTGCAATATTCGTGGTTTGAAGGTCGCTTATCCTTCCACCGGTGCCGACCTGAAAGGCTTGATGAAATCCGCTTATTATGACCCAAATCCGGTCGTAATTTTTGAACATAAAGGGCTGTATTGGTCAAAAGTGAAAGGAACAGCCGCCGCAAGTACTATCGAACCGGATGAGGATTATGTGATTCCATTCGGTAAAGGTCGCATGGCACTCGAAGCGGATGAAGCACACATTGAAGCAGGAGAATCGCTTGTAGTCGTGACGTATGGTATGGGCGTACATTGGGCATTGAATGCAGCGAAAGATTATAAAGGAAGGGTTTCCGTATTGGATTTGCGGACGCTAAACCCGCTTGATACTAAATTGATTTACAGTGAAGTACAAAAGCACAATCGCTGCCTCGTCGTTACGGAAGAGCCTGTGAGCAATTCATTTGCACAGAGTATCGCGGCACGTATTCAGGAGAATTGTTTTGAATATCTCGATGCGCCTGTACGCACGATTGGTTCGGCGGATATGCCCGCAATTCCGCTCAATTCTAACTTAGAGTATGAGATGATTCCTTCGGCGGAGAAGGTGAGTGTGGTGATTGGGGAGGTGTTGGGGTATTGAGAATTTGTTGTTTTTTTCGTAATTTGTGATTCAAATAAAAAAAATATTATGACAACGTTAGAAATCAAAAATGATGTCTTGCAAATGATTGTCGATACCAATGACAAAGCTGCTCTCGAACAAATCAGAGATTTTTTGGAGGAATTGTCGGACATTCACCGTTATCATGCCGCTAAAGCTGCCAATGAACCTTCTTATCCGATTGATGAGGCTTTTGAAATGATTGAAGCCGCAAGAAACAAAAATAATGGCATATTAAGTTAAGGTCGAAAGACGTGCTTTAAAAGCACTTGAAAATATTTCCGAACCTTATTATTCCAAAATAAAAACGGCGGTTTATAATTTGGGTGATAATCCACGACCTTCCGGCTGTATAAAGTTAAAAGGGACTGACGCCCATCGTATTCGTGTAAGCAGTTACCGTATTATCTATGAGATATTTGATAATATTCTGTTGGTCAATGTAGTTGATATTGGGCATCGGAAGGATATTTGCGATTAAATTTCTACGAACTTCAACATTAAATGATTCCGGCGAAGAAGGTGAGTGTAAGTTATCAAAACGCACGAAATTTCGACTTACATCCAAAACGCCTCTAGTGAAATCTAGTCGCTAAAAACAAAAACTTCCAGCGCTGCATAAATTCTTTCATAATTTTCGCTCACAAAATTTGAAATTCAAGAAAAGTTCGTACATTTGCAGCGCAGTGGACTTGTACGGTCAGCTCCCTCTAAATCCCCCAGGTGTGAAAGCAAGCAAGGGTAGGAGGTTGTAGCGGCAGGTATGGGTTCCTGCATTTTTTTTATTGTTTTACCACAAAGTACACTAAGAACACGAAGACCCAACTAAGGCAAAAGAACACAAGATTTTACGAGAAAATTCTTTAGAAGTCTTCGTTTCCTATCTACGTTAATATTGTTTTCGTGCCCTCTGTGCCCTTAGTGGTTAGTTTATTCCCTCTCGCTAATATTCATATGAAATTTTTTATAGATACAGCTAATCTCGACGAAATCAAAGAAGCCAACGAACTCGGTATCCTTGATGGCGTAACCACCAATCCATCTTTAATGGCAAAAGACGGCGTAACAGGAAAAAATAACATCCTCAAACGCTATGTCGATATTTGTGAAATCGTAGATGGCGATGTTAGTGCAGAAGTCATATCCACTGATTTTAAAGGAATTGTAAAAGAAGGCGAAGCCCTCGCAGAGTTACACGACAACATCGTCGTGAAAGTACCCATGATAAAAGATGGGGTAAAGGCATTGCGCTATTTTTCTGAAAATGGCATTCGCACCAACTGTACATTGGTATTCTCCGCAGGGCAGGCAATACTTGCAGCAAAAGCAGGTGCGACCTACCTTTCTCCCTTCATAGGACGTATTGATGACATCACTTGGGATGGTCCCGGATTGATAGCACAAATCGTTGAGATTTATGCCAACTACGGTTATGAAACAGAGATTTTGGCAGCTTCTATTCGCAGTCCGCAGCACATCGTTACTTGTGCAGAATTGGGCGCAGATGTCGTTACTGCACCACTCAAAGCCATTCTCGGATTGCTCAATCATCCCTTAACAGATATTGGTTTGGAAAAATTCTTAGCAGATTATAAGAAAGGAAATAAGTGATTTTTTAATGGTTAATGGTCAATAATTAATGGTTAATATTTAGTTTTCGCTGCGCGAAAAATTTCTTAGTTATCGTTTATATACGTATAGAAAACATTATCTCATTAAAAAATTAATACATTCATTAACCATTAATCGTTGACCATTAGCCATTAAAAACCCGGTTATTCACACTGACTACTAACAATGTCTTCGCCAATTTTGAATTATGAATGAAAAATTTTGAATGATAAAAAATATATAATTTGTTAATTATTGATTATCAATATAAAATAAGATTTAAATTTATTCGTCATTCAAAATTCATAATCCGGCGAAGACATTATACTAAGTAACGAGTAAATAATAACTTCACATAGGCAGCCGCGAGTGGGTGTTTCACGTTCACCTATGGACTATGGACTACCAACTACTTCCACTACATATAATCTCCACTATTTCCTTCGGTTTTTCCTCTTGAATAAAATGCTTGGCATCTTCAAGAATATGTACGTCTTCATCCTTGACTTTCAAGGCTTTTTGCAACATAGGCACTTGAACATCAGCCAGCAAAAATTTATCCTTTGCTCCCCAGATAATCTGTGTCGGCACATGGAGGGTTTCAAACATTTTATGATAGTCCGGCATCCGTTCTTCTGTATCAGCGAAGCTGGTAAAAAATTGATAAATCGCTTTATTACATCCTTCCTGCATCGGTAACCAATAGCCGCGTTTATCTTCTTTGCTAAATTTATGCTTATTCGTACCGGAACGTAATGTATTATTAATCACTATTTTACCAATCCATTTTTTATCGTACATACCGACAATAAATTTGCCAAACCAACCTTTTCGCTTAAATCTCACAGGCGGCTTAAAACCTTCTTCGTAAGCAATCGTATTCAAAACCACCAATCGACTGACACGTTCCGGGGCTTTCATCATCATTTCCCACGACCACAAACCACCTGCATCGTGCATGACGTGTGTCCACGCAGGTATGCCCAAATAGTCCATCAATGCAAGTATTCTATCTGCCTGTTTTTCAGGTTTGTATTGCTTATACTTTTGTGGTTTGTCACTTGCACCATAGCCCAACAAGTCCGGCGCAATGACGCGATACCCACGCTCTGCCAAATCCGCAATCATATGTCGATATAGCCAAGACGAAGTTGGCAAACCATGAATCAGTAGGATAGGTTCGCCCTCCCCCACATCTATGTAGGCGATGTCGCCACCTTCTACCGCAAGTCGTTGCTGACAGCCTCTATGCTCGTCAATTGTCGCATATTTATAAACTGTATTGGCAGTCAAGGAATAAGACATGACGAACATTGAGATAATACAAAAAAAGTACTTCATTTTAAATTTGATTTTGAATGAATAAAATTACTGGACTTTGGACATTTGGTAACTGGGAAATTCGGAATTAGGCTACCAGTCTATAGCTAGACAGTCCATAGTCATTACAATCGCTTGAAACATAAGGACTTTACAACTAACTGATTGTCAAAGTGTCCAACGCTAGACGGGTAGCCCGGAATTAGGTAAAACCTTGTTATTTACTTTTTTACAAAGTAAAAAAAGAATACATGTTTTTTATTTTCAATTAAAATTATCCCGATAATTATCGGGATGATAATCAGTAGATTACGAATTTAAACCTAATTTCCCAGTTCTCTAATTTCCAAAATGTCCAAAGTCCAGTACACATTTACACATGAAATTAAATGTCATTTCTCGGACTTTTCTATTGGAATAATTCTTGTTAAAAGTAAGCAATATTTATAGGATTTGAAACGTTAAAAATTAGTTAAGGGGAGACAAAAAAATAATCTACCCGTCTGAATCGTTCTTTTTCAATATTTCATTAAATCTTAACGAACATTATTTTTAATTTAAAAAATTAAACCTTGTTTAAATATTTGATTGTCAATTATTTATATTGTTTCGCTGAAATAATATAGCAATCAAGCCATAAAACGACATTTATCATCCAATATGAATTTTCTGAAATTTTTCATTCCCTTTCTTATCCTTAGTTCTGTCATTTTCCAATCTTGCGGAGACGGTACTGAGACAGAACCAATTGAATTTGGTTACGATTATTTCCCGCTTGAAATCGGTAAATACATAGAATATGACGTGGATTCTGTCATTTATGACATTGGTGCCGGCAATAATGTCACCGTCAGAAATAACTCCATTCAGGTGCGCGAAGAAGTGACTGATTCTTTTCCCGATAATGAAGGGCGATTGGTGTATCGTATTGAGCGTTTTGAGCGTACAGACGAGACCGAAGAATGGCGCGTCAGAGATGTATGGACGGCAGCAGTCACCGATAGGCAAGCCGAGCGCATAGAGGAAAATTTACGTTTTATCAAGATGGTTTTTCCGGTCAGCGATAATACAAATCCGTGGGATGGCAACAAATACATCGATGAAAATCTCGTGATTTCCGTAGCGGGTGAGAGTATTTTTATATTCAAAAATTGGCTGTATGAATACCGTTCAATCGGCGATGCCCTCAATATTGGCGGCATCGCTTTCGATGATGTGGTAACAGTTTATCAAGCAGATGAAGAGAATTTCATTGAGCTACGACGTTCTTTCGAACGATATGCACGCGGAGTCGGATTGGTAGAACGAGAAATTTACATCCTTGATACTCAGTGTATTGCAGATTGTGTAGGACAAACTTGGGAAGAAAAAGCAGAGAAAGGATTTATTGTGCGGCAGACGATTAGGGATTATAATTAAAGTGGTAAATGGCTGCAAATTATGGACTATCGCCCATCGACTACGGACTATTTAGTATAATTTTAACTGAATTTTATCGAAGAAAATGAGCAAATTGGATGGGATAGTGTTATGTTTGTAAATATGCTTTAAAATGGCAAAAGATAAATATCATGATTTAGTTAGGGAACTGTTGGAAGATGAAGGGTGGACGGTTACGGACGATCCGCTCAAATATGAAATTGCTATGGGGGGAATTGAGATTGATTTGGGAGCTGAAATGCTATTAGGAGCGCAAAAAGAAGGCATTAAAATCGCTGTTGAGATAAAAAGTTTTATAGGACATTCTCGGCTACATGATTTGTACAAAGCACTCGGGCAATTTATTTTTTACCTACCTTTTTTAAAAAGAGAAGACCCTAACCGAAT
>ENA-ORXR01000963-ORXR01000963.1-marine-metagenome-genome-assembly--contig:-NODE-963-length-33388-cov-7.537390_pt1 | contig 33388 bp, 24 predicted proteins | sample MGYA00237866_ERZ511479 | MGnify/ENA metagenome assembly ERZ511479
TTATTTACTTTTATATTATTGTTGTCAAACATTTTAAGATTCTCAACAAGACGAGAGCCTTTAAACGAAGTGCAAATCAATTTTTTTAATTTCAAAATATTGAAATACTTTAAGAAATATTTTGTGAATGCAGATTCAAACGGGTCATCACAGTTACACAAAACAATTTTTCCAGAAAAATGCTTCGCATAATGTGTTACTTCTTCATTAACTGTTTTGTAATCAGTATACCACTCATCTGTATTATGAGAATGTTTTGCTTTATTTAAAATCGAATTGCCGGACATGAACTTTTCTATGTTACACTTTATTAGTTATCTACACAAACAAACTCTTCAACTCGAGTATTTGGCACAATATCAATATATGCGATTTCTTTACAAAAGAATAACGCATACATCGGTCATAATAAGTGTATACGAATGTTGTGCATGCCAAATATAACTCAAACGATATTCCAAGCGTTGTACTATCTAGCTGCTTTTATCCACTAAGGTGACAAACTTTATTAAAAGCTGAATAAAGAGTTAGATGCTCAACCTAGCCCCGATAGAAGAGGAAATCCTTTTTGCGAGGAACGAGCAAAAGATTGGAACGGATAGCGGGATGCTCAAGCTTAATCAATGAACATAAAGCTAAATGCTCCTAAAAAAACATTTTTCTAAATCTTAGCCTAAATTTGCTAACCTTACATCGTTTGTAGAGATGTAATTAAAATTAGAAAATTATGACAAAAGTTACCTTACCCGATGGGAGTGTAAAGGAATATGAGGCCGGAGCCAGTAGTATGGATGTGGCTATGAGCATTAGTGAAGGCCTGGCGCGCGCTGTAGTGGCCGCCGAGGTGAATGGCGAAGTGTGGGATGCCACCCGTCCCTTGCCCACGGAGGCGAGTATCAAACTGTTGAAATTTGCTGATGATGCGGGGCGTGATACCTTTTGGCATAGCAGTGCACACTTGATGGCGGAGGCTATTGAGGCTATGTATCCTGGGGTGAAGTTTTGGGTGGGTCCGCCGGTAGAGGGTGGTTTTTATTATGATGTAGATTTTGGCGAGACTAAAATTTCAGATGATGACCTAGCCAAGATAGAGCAAAAAATGAAGGAGCTAGCCAAGCAAAAAAATCCTTTTATCAGAGAGGAGCGAGCGAAGGCAGAAGCGGTTGCGTTTTTTACGGAGAAGGGTGATGAATATAAACTGGATTTGCTCCAAGGATTAGAAGACGGTAATATTACGTTTTATAAGCAAGGAGCGTTTACGGATTTGTGTCGTGGGCCGCACATACCGCATACGGGTATGATTAAGGCTTTGAAGTTAACCGCCTTAGCGGGTGCGTATTGGAAAGGTGATGAAAAAAATAAACAGCTTACGCGGATTTATGGTGTGAGTTTCCCCGATAAGAAATTGCTGAAGGAGCACTTGCATATGCTAGAGGAAGCTAAGAAGCGCGACCACCGTAAGCTAGCCAAGGAAATGAGCATTTATACCATGAATGACGATGTGGGTCAGGGCTTGGTGCTTTGGATGCCCAATGGTACCGTAATAATAGAAGAGCTAGAAAAACTAGCCAAGGAAACGGAAGAAGCAGGCGGTTATAAGCGCGTAAAAACACCGCATATTGCCAAGGAAAATTTATACCTCACGAGTGGGCATTTGCCGTATTACGAGGATAGTATGTATCCTGCAATGGAGCTGGACGGTGCGAAGTATTATCTGAAAGCGATGAACTGTCCGCATCACCATAAAATATTTGATGCCGAGCCACATAGCTATAGAGACATGCCGATTCGCTTGGCGGAGTATGGTACTTGTTATCGTTACGAGCAGAGTGGAGAGCTTTTTGGTTTAATGCGGGTGCGTTGCCTCAATATGAATGATGCGCATATCTATTGTAGCAAGGAGCAGTTTGAAACGGAATTCAAAGCCGTAAATGATATGTACAAAAAGTACTTTGAGATTTTTGGTATTGATAAGTATGTAATGCGTCTCTCGCTACACGATCCTGAAAAACTAGGAAAGAAATATGTAGACGAACCAGAACTTTGGTTGGAAACGGAAGAGATGGTGCGTAAGGTATTAATAGATTCTGATACGCCTTTTGTAGAGGTAAAAGATGAAGGGGCGTTTTATGGTCCAAAGATTGACGTACAAATTTGGAGTGCGATTGGTCGGGAGTTTACACTCGCTACCAACCAAGTAGATTTTGCACAGAGTCGTTCGTTTAATTTATCCTTTACGAATGCGGATAATAAACCGGAGATTCCTTTAATCATTCACCGTGCTCCTTTGGGTACGCATGAGCGATTTATTGGTTTCTTATTGGAGCACTATGCTGGGAAATTGCCTTTATGGTTAGCGCCTTTGCAAGTCAAACTCTTGCCGATCTCGGATAAGTATATGGATTATACTGCTGAAGTGCATGCGCAACTTCGCAAAGCTGGGATTCGTGCGGAGATTGATTCTCGTGCGGAGAAGGTAGGTCGTAAGATTCGGGATGCGGAATTGTCTCGTGTGCCTTATATGTTTATTGTAGGGGAGAAGGAACAGGCTGACAATACCGTTTCGGTGCGTGTGCAAGGCCAAGGTGAAGAGGGGCAAGGTGATTTGGGGGCTGTGGCTGTGAAGAAGATTATTTCTGATATGGTTGGAAAGATAGCGGAACGCTCCGCGTCTTAATGTTGAATTTTTAATTCTTAGTTTTTAATGGATTGCCATTTGGGTAAAGCCTTCTTTCACCATTCGTACTGTCATTCCGGAATTTTGTAAGGAACGCACAAAATATCCGGAATCCTCGACAATAAACCGTTGTGCTCAAGAGCCATTTAGTTTACTAGCTCGGGTTCTTCTTTTGGCTTGATCCAAAAGAAGCAAAAAATCAAGACTAGGAAGAAATGACTAAAAATTTGCTGCTTCGGCTAAAACAATTCAGACTCGCGCTCGACTTTCTTATAGCTTAGAATTCCTGTGCGCTCAAACAGTGAATTGTTTCTTCACGCCGAATTGCTAAATTTTCTTCACGTCATTTCTTCCAAGGTCGGTCTCAAACATAAAAAGGATGTTTCCTTTTTTTTGTTTGGTCAAAAACACATTGAAGTTGTCTAGATTCTCTTCCGCTCCATTTTTTCTTTCGCTTTGTGAAAAGTCGGTTCCTTCGAAAAATTATGTTATATACCCAAGGCTTGGAAAGAATAGCTAAAAATTAAACTCCAAGCCTAAAGTAATCCAGACTCGCGCCAAAATTTCTTATTAAATTTAAGAACCCATGCGCTCAAACCAAACTGAAGGTGGCAAGCTAGTGGATTACCTCTTTACCACACTAAAGGTGGCAAGCTGGCTTCGAAGCTTAATTTTCTTAACCACACTAGAGGTGGCAAGCTGCAATTCTTTCCGAGGCCAGTCGATTTCTAAAAATTGCCATTAGCAAACAACTTGAATCTAGTGAATAATAGATTGCGCAAGGGCCTGTTCTGCTGTAAGCGGGAGAGGGGCAAGTTTTCACGAAGTATAAATAGGGGTTAAGCAATCGAGGGTGATTATCAATATTTACGTTTTATTAATCACAATCAATTTGCATTCTCAAATATTGTAAACGTTGAAATCCGTTGTAAATTTGCCCGAACCTTTTTTTATATCATGACAGAATTAGTAGTTCCAGAAATAGGAGAGAGTATCACCGAAGTAACACTAGCCGAGTGGAAAGTAGCGGAAGGCGATTATGTCAAACGTGATCAAATAATTTGTGAGTTTGAAAGTGAAAAAGCAACACTTGATTTTCCTAGTGATGTGGCGGGTACCATTACGTTTGTAGCAGCGCAAGATGATGATTTAGATATAGGAGCGGTGGTTTGTAAAATAGACGAATCAGCCGAAGCTCCTGCCGAAGGTTCTGGAGAAAATACTGAAAAGAAAAATGCGCCTGCTGAGAATAAGGCTGCTAAAGAAGATGATACTCCTAAGAAGCCTGAAGAGGAAAATGCTGTTGTAGAAAATGCTTTAAATAAAGCTAAAAAAGAAATAGACGGAGGAAAGAATAAAGCGAAAAAATCAGAGCAAGCCGAAAAATTAGTAGAACTTGTTGTGCCAGTAATTGGTGAAAGTATTAAGGAGGTGACGCTTTCTGAATGGAAAGTTTCCGAAGGTGATTACGTAAAACGTGATCAGATAATTTGTGAGTTTGAAAGTGAAAAAGCAACGCTTGATTTTCCGAGCGAACAAGCCGGTACAATTAGCTTTGTTGCCGAAGAAGGACAAGATTTGGAGATAGGTGCTGTAGTGGCAAAAATTAATGTGAACGCTGAAGCACCTCAAGAAACTGAAAGTGATGATGCTTCAACAAAAGAGAACGCTACAGAAAATAAGATAGAACCAGCCACGGATAAAGTAGAATTTGACAAAGGCAATTTAGAACAGTCAGATAAAAAAGCAACACCGGTGGCCAATCAAATGATGGCTGATAAAAAGGTCGATGCGAATAAAGTTTCTGGTACGGGTTCGGATGGAAGAATTACGAAGAGCGATGTATTACAATTTTTAGAAGGGCCAATTGATATTTCGAAGGATCCATTTACGCGGGACGAAAGTCGTAAGAAAATGAGTAAGCTTCGGCGTACTATAAGCAAGCGATTAGTTGAAGCAAAAAATACAACGGCTATGCTTACTACGTTTAACGAAGTAGACATGGGTCCGATAAAAGATTTGCGCGCTCAGTACAAAGAAGAGTTTAAAGAGAAGCATGGCATAGGCCTTGGATTTATGAGTTTCTTTACTCGTGCAGTGGCGATTGCCTTGCAAGAGTGGCCGAGTGTAAATGCCTACATTGATGGCAATGAGATTATTTATCATGACTATGTCGATATTTCTATTGCGGTTTCGGCGCCGAAAGGGTTAGTAGTGCCGGTGATACGAAATGCTGAAAGCTTAACGATGGACGGTATTGAAAAAGAAGTAAAGCGTTTGGCTCTAAAAGCTCGAGAAAATAAATTAGAATTAGCAGAAATGCAAGGTGGAACATTTACACTTACGAATGGTGGTGTGTTTGGTTCTTTATTGAGTACGCCCATAATCAATATGCCTCAATCAGCGATACTAGGAATGCATAAAATCGAGGATCGACCTATGGCAGTTAATGGCGAGGTCGTAATACGCCCTATGATGTATTTAGCGCTAAGCTATGACCATAGAATTATAGATGGTCGAGAAAGTGTTGGCTTTTTAGTGCGTGTAAAAGAACTTTTAGAAGACCCTACAAAAATGATTGCGGCTAAGCCAGTGAATCAGGTCTTATTAGACCTTTAATAATATTATTTTAATATAAAGACGGCTCGTTAACATTTGTATAATTAATTGAAAATGAATTGTTTAAGCCCGTTCATTTTTAGTTAAATAGTATTTTCGGCACTATTTTTGCCTTACCTATTAGCAAGTAAAGATCGCTAAATTAACACATAAATAAAAACGGAATACATGGGTAAAAAAAACCATACGCAAGCTTTATTAGACAATGAGCGAACTAATGCTGTTGAAGTCAATGATAGTGGGGTGTCCAAGCCACACAACATTAATACAGATAAAACTTTTTTGCAATACGCCAACAAAAGCTTGCCTTTAAATAAGAAAAAATCGCGTGCTGGATTAACAGCGTATTCTGGTGCGTTTCTAGATAAGCAAAAAATTCACCTATTACGAAGATTGACTTTTGGTAGCAAATTGTCTGACCTAGCAGGGATTACTACAACCAATTCTTCTAATGCTGTGGACGATATGTTGTCGAAAGCGGCAGTGGCTCCAAGTCCTCCTGTGAATTTTTACGAGAGTTTTTATCAAGATAGCTCTCAAGTGCCTTATGGACAAACATGGGTAGGAGCTACACGCTATATGAGCTCTACTCGTGCATGGAGAATTTATTCTTTAAAATCTTGGTGGTTACAAAATATGTTTGACCAAGATGCTACAATCGAAGAGAAAATGATATTATTCCTACACAGTCATTATTCTATTGAAATGTATAATGCTAGTGGTAGACCTAATTTTCACTATCAATACCTCGATTTATTACGCACGCATTGTTTAGGAAACCTAAAAGATTTTGTAAAAGCCTTAAGTATTGATGGAGCTATGTTATGGTATCTTAACGGACGGTTGAATACAAAAACGGCTCCTGATGAAAATTACGCTCGTGAGTTACAAGAGCTATTTACCGTAGGAACGGCTGGAGCTACTTATACGGAAACTGACGTAATTACAGCTGCTAAGGTTCTTACAGGTTGGCGTACTCGTGAACCCACCGCGAATAATGCCACTGTTCAATGGGAATCCTATTTCTTGGCGAGCCAGCATGATACTACAACGAAAACGTTTTCTAGCTATTACAATAATACATCGGTCAGTCCTGATAATACAAACCCTGCAGGTTATGGTGCTAATGAGGTGGATGATATGATTGACATGATTTTTACACATGGTGCTCAGGATATTGCTAAGTTATTTGCACGAAGAATCTATAGATTCTTTGTTTATTATGATATAGATGCCGCCACGGAAACTAATATTATAGCGCCATTAGCGCAAACTTTAATAAATAGTAATTGGGAAATTAAACCCATGCTCAGTCAGTTGTTTAAAAGCGATCACTTTTTTGATTTGGCCAATATGGATTGTGCTATCAAATCCCCGGTCGATCATTTCATAAGTATGTTCAAAAACTTAAACTTTGAAATACCGCCAACTGCCACCGTTGAAGAGCGTTATTTATTTTTCCATAGACTCAGTCAAAATTACTTACGTTTAAATGGTCAATCTATTGGAGATCCTCCGAATGTAAGCGGATGGCCCGCGCATTACCAAGTACCGTTCTTTGATCAAATTTGGATCAATACAGATACTATGCCGAAGCGCTTGTCGTATACTGACTACTTTTTGCGTAGTGCCGGGATATATGTAAAAACGGGCGTGTATTATAAAATAGATTTCGTAAAATTGGTGGAAGACATAGATGCTTCCTTGAGCTCTCCTAATTCTGTTGACGATCCAGTCACTTTAGTAGACGAGGCGGTCAAATTGTTTTTAGCCTTAGATCTTTCTACTACATCTAAGGATTATTATAAGGCAATATTACTTTCAGGTCAGAGTTCTAATTATTATTGGACTTTTGCTTGGAACGATTATAAGGCTAATCCAAATAATGCTAGTTTACGCAGTATAGTTGAAACAAGATTGAGAAGTATGTTTAATGAAATGCTTCGTTTACCAGAACACATACTTTCATAACATAGAAAAAAATTAAAGATGAAAAGAAGAGACTTTTTAAAAATGACAGCTGCCGCATCGGCCGGTATAGCCGTTTCTGGTACTCCTGTTTCTGCCTTGGGGCAAGATTCAGTTTTTGGCAATTGGCTCAAAGGACGAGCTACGAACGGAAACATCATGGTATTTATTCTTATGGCGGGCGGTAATGATGGATTAAATACCTTAATCCCGTTAGATCGTTATGCAGAGTTAAATAATGCACGACCTAATTTAGTAATACCGGCCAGCGATGTACTCAGTCTTTCTGGTCAGGCCAATACAGGGCTTCACCCTTCAATGACGGGTATGCAAAGTATGTTTAATGCAGGGGAGTTAAATATAATTCAAGGGGTTAGTTATCCTAATAATAACTATTCTCACTTTAGAGCAACCGATATTTATATGAGTGGCTCGGAAGCAAATGTGAACGAACCAACGGGCTGGCTGGGTAGAACCATTGAAAGCCAGCTGCCTGGTGCGCCACAAGCCTACCCCAATTCAACTTTTTCAGATCCCTTAGCAATAGAAATTGGCTCATCGGCTTCTCTCTTCTTATCAGGAGTGAATGGAACGAACGGAATGTCTATTAGTTCGATTAGTAGTTTTTACAATATTGTAAATAATACAGTTGATCCAGCCCCTAACACAAAAGCGGGGAATGAATTGACATTCTTACGCTACATTAGCCAACAAACGAATGCTTATAATCAGGTGATTCAATCAGCGGCTAATATGGGTAGTAATTTAGCTACTTATCCGACCAGCAGTTTGGCGAATCAATTAAAAATCGTTGCGAATTTGATTTCGGGTGGTCTGCAAACTCCGTTTTACATTGTTAGACAAGGAGGATATGATACTCACTTTACTCAAGTAGATAATGATCCGAAAGTAGGACGTCATGCAGATCTTTTAGGAGATTTGAGTGGAGCGATTAGTGCCTTCCAAACTGATTTGAAAATGTTAGGAAAAGACAATAATGTGGCTGGTATGACGATTTCAGAATTCGGTAGACGAATTATCGAAAATGCTAGTGTAGGTACAGATCACGGTAAGGCCGGTCCGGCTTTTGTGTTTGGTAAAAATGTAAACCCAACCGTATTAGGTACAAGTCCTGTGCTTCCTATGAATGCAACCGTAAGCGATCAAGTGCCAATGCAGCATGATTTTAAAGATGTTTATGCTTCCGTTCTAGACGATTGGATGGGAATGACGCAGTCAGAATCTCAAACGGTATTGAATCAGAATGTAAATGTTCAACCTGTATTCTGTCCGAATACTTCATTAGTAGCACTTAATAATCCATGCTTCAATGCATCTTTACCCGTTGATGAGTATACTTATTTTACAGCAGTTTCTGACGGTTGTGCGAATAAACTAACGTGGGGTACACGAGATGAGAAAAACGTTATTCAATTTGATATCGAAAGAAGTAAAAACGGTGTTGATTTCGAACGTATAGGGACTGTGGATGCAAGAAACGATAAAGAAAATAATTATGAATTTAGCGATTGGGAGTTAAGTAGCTCAGACCCTAAGTATTTCTACAGGTTCAAAGCGGTAGATTCTGATGGTAATTTTTCGTATTCTATTACTCGTACTGTTGTGAACGAATGTAATAAGCAAGAATTCCTAGCTAGTATTTATCCGAATCCTACTCAGCAAGAATTGAATCTTATTTTAAATACTCATGAAGAAATTCAAATTGGTTTAGAGGTAGTTTCCATAAGTGGGCGTGTGGTTCAGAAAGAGTCATTTTTATTAAGTGAAGGACGGTCACAACAAAGATTTGATATAGGTTCTTTACCCAAAGGAGTATACGTCGCTAAAATTATGAACCTAGATAATAGAACAAAATTGGCTGACATCAAGTTCATTAAAAACTAAGACAATTTAAATAAAGTACAGTAGGCACTTGCTATTTAGGAAGTGCTTTTTTTATACAGTGAAACCTCTTAAAAAGTCTTCTGCGTGCATTTTCTTTTTACCAGCCAGCTGAAGGGTCCTGATATAAATCCAACCATCATTGCAAGCTATTCTTAAAAAAGTTTTATTGTCAGTTTCTATGCTGCCGGCTTCATGAGTATGAGCCTCCATTTTATAAAAACTATCAAAAACTTTGAGCTTTTTGTCATGTAGGTTTGTGTAAGCTGCTGGGTACGGACTGAGTCCTCTAATAAGATTGTGAATTACGCGCGCATTGTTGCTCCAATCGATTTCACAATCTTCTTTGAAAATTTTTGGAGCCACTTTATCTTTCGTGCTAAAAGTTTGTTCAGTCGGATCTAAGTTTTCTGCGAGTAAACAGTCCAAGGTTTCGCAAATAAGATTTCCTCCTAGTAAGGCCAATCGGTCATGAAGACTTCCCGCTGTTTCATTATCAGAGATCTCTATTTCTTTTTTTAGCAAAATGTCACCCGTGTCTATTTTCTGTTTCAGCTGAAAAGTGGTTACTCCTGTCTTTGTCTCGCCGTTTATGATAGCCCAATTGATTGGAGCGGCTCCGCGATAGTCTGGAAGTAGAGAAGCATGAATGTTGATAGTGCCTAAGGGAGGCATGGCCCACACAAGTTGCGGAAGCATTCGAAAGGCAACTACAACTTGAATATCTGCTTTGAAACTCTTTAATTCATCAAGAAACTCAGTAGACTTAAGGTTAGGAGGTTGTAGTACCGGTATGTTATTTTTAAGGGCAAATTCTTTTACAGCAGATGCCTGAAGTTTCATGCCTCTGCCACTCTTTTTGTCAACATTGGTAACAACACCTACCACATTAAAGTCATTCTGCAACAGTGCATCCAAAACAGTAACTGCAAAAATGGGCGTTCCTAAAAAAACAATGCGAAGCTTCTTTTTATTTTTCATATTGAGCTTGTAAAAATAATAGCTTAATTTAGTATCTCACTGAAGAACTAGAAAAATGTCATGGGGGATACTAATGAATTATTAAATGAAATTAAGGCGAAAAACGAAAGCTCACTTCGGACTATAACTGATGTAGTTGCCAATACCTATGTAGGCAAAATTAGTCTTGCCTTTAATGCAGGAGCAGTGGTGCTACTAGAGTATATATTGTATGCGGTATCACTGTGTGTCGTAATTTTTATTTTTGTGATGGAAAAAATTACCCCCTTTCATATTTTTCGTCAGATGAGAGAGAGTGATTCTGTTCATGAATTGATGAATGTACACGAGATCACCAACTTAATATTTACGAGTAAAATTATTTTAGGCTTACTAGCCTTGTTTATTTTTATCTGTGCCTACCTACTCAGAAAAAATAGAAAGTATAAAAGCAATATTCAGTATTCGATAGGGTCCTTGAAAGAAGTGGAATCCAATCTTACAGATAATATTAAACAGATTACAGATATACAAGTGGCCACCGATAAGGTTTTAGAAGCAGCCGTTCATGTTGCGAATGAGGCCAAACTGTAATAAAAGAAAGCCCTCACTAATAGTGAGGGCTTTCTTTTATTAAATAAAAAATTAATCTTAAAACTATGAACTAAGCCAATTTGGCTATATGCTTAGCTGCCTGAGATTTTAAGTTGGCTGCTTTGTTTTTGTGAATGATTCCTCTTTTAGAGAGTTTATCAATCATTGACGAAAGAGTAGGTAACATTTCCATTGCTTCTTTCTTATCCAATTCTACATATTTTCGGAATGTATTGCGCATAGTTTTGGCATAGTATCTATTATGATCTCTACGCTTGATGCTTTTTCTTGCCGATTTTTTGGTTGCTGAATGATTCGCCATGTCTTTAAAATTGGAATGCAAATTTATGTGATTTTTATATAAAACCAACACTTCCACACTAAAAATATGTAAATATTAGTTTTACCGCAATGCGTTTCATCGGTTACCATTTAGGGCTTAACTTCGCTTGATAGCCCATAATAGTAGCTTCTAATGAAAGATTTTTCGTTTCTCACGAACCAGCACCCTCAATATATTGAAAACCTGTATCAGGACTTTGTTAAAGATTCAGAATCTGTTGACCCAGAATTTAAGAAATTCTTCCAGGGGTTTGATTTTGCTATATCCAATGGCAGCGAGCCAGCATCGAATTCGGTACAATCTAATGGTGCCGCGACTAGCCTTTCTGCAGGAGAAAACGTGCAATGGGACAAAGAATTTGCTGTTTTTAAAATGATTCGTGCTTATAGAAAGCGAGCACATTTGATTTCAAATACGAATCCGATTCGAACTAGAAAGGACAGAAATGCCAGTGTGGCTATTGAAAATTTTGGACTAAGTGAAGTAGATTTAAAAAAAGAGTTTCATGCCGGTTCTTTTTTAGGGATAGGAAAATCCTTGTTAGCAGACATTATTCAAAAGCTAAAAGATATTTATACGGGGACCGTAGGTATAGAGTATACTTATATCAATAATGAAGATGTTTGCCAGTGGGTAGAAAAAGAGTTTGAGAAGGCAATGACCACGGATATAGTCATTGAAAAAAAACGCCGGATATTAGAAAAATTGAATGAAAGTGTAATATTTGAAAAATTCTTACATACCAAGTACGTTGGTCAAAAACGGTTCTCATTGGAAGGTGGAGAAAGTACGATTGCTGGCTTAGATGCTATAATTAATGAAGCTGGGGAAAACGACGTACAAGAAGTTGTTATTGGTATGGCGCATCGCGGTCGACTCAATGTGTTGGCAAACACCTTACAGAAAACATACAAGCAAATTTTTAGTGAATTTGAAGGAATTATGCCCGAGGACACCACAATGGGAAGTGGAGATGTAAAATATCATTTGGGTTTTCGCTCTAACGTAAAAACCTTGCACGATAAGGAAGTTAATATTCAAATTGCTCCCAATCCGTCACACTTGGAATGTGTAAATCCTGTAGTGCAAGGCTTCGCAAGAGCGAAAGCGGATACGCTTTATGATAGTGATTACGATAAAATATTGCCGATACTGATTCACGGCGATGCGGCTATTGCTGGACAAGGTGTCGTTTATGAAGTTTTGCAAATGAGCAAACTCAAAGGGTATTATACAGGTGGGAGTATTCATTTTGTAATCAATAACCAAATAGGATTTACTACTGACTTTGACGATGCTCGCTCAGCTGATTATTGCACAAGTGCGGCATCGATGATTCAAGCACCAGTTTTTCATGTCAACGGAGATGATACTGAGGCGGTAGTAAAGGTGTGTGAGTTAGCCTTGCGATTTAGACAGAAGTTTAATAGTGATGTATTTATAGATTTAGTAAGTTATAGAAAGTGGGGACATAATGAAGGTGATGATCCAAAATTTACACAACCTCAGTTATACGACCTTATCGGTAAACATAAAAACCCTAGAGAATTGTACGTAGAGAACCTAATGAAACAAGGTCTTGTAGATAAGGCGGAAGCTAAAAAACTTGAGGAAGAATTTTGGGCACAATTGCAAGAACGTTTGGATGAAGTAAAGCAAGAACCATTGCAATATATAAGACAAAAACCTGAAATTGCTTGGGGTGACTTGAAAAAAGCGAAACCAGAAGACTTTTATGAAAGTCCGGATACGTCGGTGGAAGCTGATATATTTAAAAATGTGTTTGATTCGATCATGAACTTGCCCGACGGATTTGACGCGTTGCGCAAAATTGATAAATTGCTTAAAAATAAAATTAAACTCTACGAAGATGAACAAAAATTAGATTGGGCATCTGGTGAGCTGATGGCCTACGCTACCTTATTAAATGAAGGATATAATGTGCGTATGAGCGGTCAGGATGTCAAACGAGGTACGTTTAGCCACAGACACTCGGTGGTGCGTGATCAGAAAAAACAGGAGTCTTACAATCGATTAAATCACATAAACGAAGAACAAGGCGAGTTTAAAATTTACAACTCACTGCTCAGCGAGTTTGCAGTGCTTGGTTTTGAGTATGGGTATGGATTGGCCGACCCACATGCTCTTACAATTTGGGAAGCGCAGTTTGGAGATTTTTTCAATGGTGCTCAAGTTATTGTGGATCAATATATCACTAGTGCAGAAACTAAATGGGGTAAGAATAACGGACTGGTGATGTTGCTTCCGCATGGTTTTGAAGGACAAGGTCCGGAACATTCTAGCGGGCGAATTGAGCGATTTTTACAAGCGTGCTCGGAGCTCAATATTATTGTCACGAATTGTACAACGGCTGCTAATTTTTTCCACGCTTTACGTCGTCAACTAAAGTTCAATTTTAGAAAGCCATTAGTAAATTTCTCGCCGAAAGCGAATCTGCGTTTGGATAAAGCCTATTCTCATATATCTGAATTTACTGAAGGTCGATTCAAAGAGGTGATTGATGACTCGTACACCGCTACTCCATCTGGGGTAAAGCGTGTTTTGCTGTGCTCTGGCAAAATCTATTTTGATCTTTTAAAAAAGCAACAAAGCGACGAACGAAAAGATATTGCTATTATCCGAGTTGAGCAACTTTACCCATTCCCTCAAAATCAAATTGACGCCGTGCGTAAGAAGTATGCAGCCGCTCAATTCGTTTGGGTACAGGAAGAACCCTATAATATGGGTTCTGTTGCCTTTTTGAAATTACGTTTAGATGCTAAATTTAATATCGGATATTTAGCAAGAGCGGCTTCTGCGGCTACTGCAACTGGATATGCTAAGCAACACGCCGCTGAGCAGAAAGCAATCATTGAGCAAGCGTTTACTCTATAATAATGTGAACCAAACTAACTAAAATGAAAGTGACGGAATACACTTTTATAGTTTAGAAGTGAACGGATATTCGGGAAACTGATGACTCCATGAGTCCTGCATGGTATTGTAAACTTTTATTTCTTTTCCATTGGTCAAAACTAAATAGCTAACTTTTAGTTGACTATTATACGCTACTATTTGTTGAATGGTATTGGTGTTTAGTTTCTCAGTTTCGGATTTACATTCCACCAACAGCCAAGGTTGATCTTGTAGATAGACTACAATGTCATATCGTTTTTTTAAGGTGCCTATTTTTATTTGCTTTTCAATTGAAAATAATGACGCTGGGTAGTCCTTTTTTTCTAACAAATAACGAATAATTTGCTGACGTACCCATTCCTCAGGAGTCAAAATGACATCTTTTTTTCGGATACAATCGTAGATGTATTCTTTTCCATCTTTGAAGGACTGGTGCATGGTTCAAAATTAAGTCTTATACCGCACATGAATAGTTTAGCCGCCTATTTTTAAGAAAAATAGAGCGGAACAATTCTATGGCGGCATCCAACATTGAAAAATTTTTAAACCCTTTAGTCTTTAAAGAATTACATTGTTGTTATTTTCAAAGCTCAAAACAACTGGAATGAAAAAGCTCTTTCGAAAAAAAAGTATTTCTCAAATTTTAGCAGATGTAAAAACAGGATATGGAGATGGCGAGTCTCATGGGATGAATAAAGTGCTGGGAGTTCGGGATATTACTTTTTTAGGAATGGCTGCTATTATAGGAGCCGGTATTTTTAGTACCGTAGGTTCAGCTTGTGCTGATGGTGGACCGGCTATTATTTTTCTCTTTATTGCTATTGCGGTTGCTTGCGGATTTTCTGCCTTGTGTTATGCAGAAATGGCTTCGCGCATTCCGGTAAGTGGTAGCGCCTATACTTATACGTATGCCACATTTGGCGAACTCATAGCATGGATCATTGGTTGGGATTTGATTATGGAATACGCCATTGGCAATGTAACCGTTGCTATATCGTGGAGCGGAAATTTTACCACTTTTCTAGAGCAGCTGGGCATTCATGTGCCTGGTTTTTTATCACACGGATATTTAGAGGTGAAAAAAGTAGCAGCAGAGTTTACAGCAGCTACTAGTTCTGGTGCGGAAATCACAGAGTATATGCAACAAATGAATGGAATATGGGAAAGTGCGCCTACTATTGGATCGATGCCTTTTATTCTCAATCTTCCCGCTTTTCTTATTACGGTTCTTATTACCGCGGTTGTTTATATCGGAATCAAGGAAAGTAGAAGCGCTGCAAATGGAATGGTCATTTTTAAAGTGTTGGTTGTTATTCTGATCATCATATTAGGTTTCTTTTATGTTCGTCCTGAAAACTGGTCGCCGTTTGCACCGAACGGTGCGAGTGGTGTTTTAAAAGGAGTCGCTGCAGTATTTTTTGCCTATATAGGTTTTGATGCCTTGGCTACAGTGGCGGAGGAGTGCAAAAACCCACAACGGGATTTGCCCAAGGGAATGATCAATTCTTTAATTGTAGCGACGGTGTTGTACATATTAATTGCTTTAGCATTAACAGGAATGGTTAACTATTCTGAATTAAATAATGAAGCCTTTTTAGCCAATGCATTTTTATCACGTGGTATTGACTGGATAGGAGGTATTATAGCTTTTAGTGCTCTCATTGCAACGGCTAGTGTAATGTTGGTCTTTCAAATTGGTCAACCACGAATTTGGATGAGTATGAGTCGAGATGGATTGTTACCTAAACGATTTTCAAAGATTCATAGACGATATAAGACACCATCGTTTGCTACAATTATTACAGGCATACTAGTAGGAGTACCTTCCTTATTCATGGATGCTGATTCCGTGACAGATATGTGTAGCATTGGAACTTTATTTGCCTTTGCGCTAGTTTGTGGAGGAATCGTAATTCTTCATACAAAAAAAGACGCAGAGCGCCCTAAATTTAAAGTGCCGTATGTATCGGCTCGTTATGTTTTGCCTATATTGAGTCTTTTGATTTTTGGTTTGCTTTATTATACAAGAAATGATGAAGGATCTCTTCTATTTGAATTATCAGCGACTAATACTAATTGGATAGAACAAATACCAAGTTTGGTATTCTACGGTTCTTTGATTGTACTTTCCATAGTTTCGTTTACGAAAAAATTATCGCTCATACCTATGTTGGGTATGTTGTTTTGCCTGTATTTTTTGAGTACACTTGGCGCTACGAATTGGCTACGTTTTATTATCTGGTTAGCTATTGGCGTCCTAATTTATTTTTTGTATAGCAAAAAGAATAGTAAGCTTAATCAGCCAGAATAAGTTCTGAAGTTTCGGACTGTTCAATAATTGAATCTACAATTTTTTGACTAGGAACTAAGGGCTTACTGTTTTCAATTAAACGTAAACTCTCTTTCAATTCATCTATCTCCTTAGTTAGTGCAGAATTGACTGCTAGTTCTTTTTTAATATTTGCTTTTAGATTAGGTTCTACCTCGTCGAAAAGATAGGCCACTAGTTGGTCGGAGTATATATGTTTCATTTGTTGACATTTGAATTTATAACGTCAGTTTGAGTTTTATATTATATAACTCACCATCTATTAACAATTGAGCAACATTCTTGATTTTGCCTTTGGCAAGCAGCAACAATTTTGATATGTTTTACCTACTGCATTCAGTCGTGGTAAAGGGTAGAATATATTTTACTTTTTACTTTTTTTGTTTTTCTTCTTAGGCCGAATTAATCGCGTCAAATCATAGCGTATGGCTAAATCTATTACGTGAAGCCCAGATGTCTCAAAGAAAAATTCATGCTGATAAAAATATTCTAAAGAATATTTCCATCTTTTCTTCTCATAAGATAGCGAGGTGCCTGTTCGAATCCTGTAGGGGTGAAAGCCTTTGTGGTTTTGGCTAATAAACGGTTCAGTATAGAGTTGAGCAGCCCATCGTTTAGTAAGTTTTCGACTTAGTTTGATTTTATTTCTCCATACGTATTGTGGTTTATAGGATCTGAGATAATCACCATCAAAGTAGTTAATATCGTGTTGGAGTAAGGTACGAAATTCAAGTTTTGTTTTTCTATATATTTTTTTGTCTGCACTGATTGCTGCTCTGAATCGGTGCTCATCTTGTTTATTGTTAGTTATAAATCTGTAATACAACTGATAATTTAACCATTTCAAAACTTTTCGGTCATAAGAAAATGAGAAGTTCGATCGTCTAAATTGACTCATGTTTTCTTTAAGATCTAATCGATAACTAAAATCGACATTTGATTTTTTATTGATACGATAGCGTAGTTCCAGATTGGTCCGTTGTCCTAAGTCCATAGATTGTCCCATCAGCAAAGAGCTAAGTAAAACCAATACTCCTGTAATGAACCATTTAGTCATTTGAAGATCTTGTTTCAACAATTTTCCGATTTTCATTATCACGTGCATAGTAATACGCCAGGATATTGGCAGTATCTCGTAAGAAGTTTACATTATTAATCTCCACACGATGGATAGGGAGCCCCGTTCTGTCTTGCAAATCATTTATCATTTCCTCTCGTCTTTCTGGTTGAATTAAATCAATTCGTTCATATATAATTTCTTTAACATTCTCGTGCTTCAGCCCCATGTACTTATCCAAGAAAAGTGTTAGGATTAGTATTGTGACATTACAAGCCAGAATTACATAAAAGTTTCCGTCGGTCTCGGCGAGTGCATTGACCAGCCCAAGAGCTACACAGGTGAAGAAGTATCCCATCTCTTTTATCGGAACTGTCACCGTCCTATATCGAATAATAGAAAATATAGCAAACAGTCCGAACGCAAAACCTATTTTGATTTTAGTTGAGCCCAGTAATAGGCAAATAATAAAAATTAAAATATTAAATAGGAAGAAGGTAAAAAGGTAATCTTTATTTTTATGTGTTGTGTAGTAAATAAGCCGCACCAAAATAAATACTGCTAAAATATTGATTCCAAAACGAATGATAATTTCCCAATATTCAAATTGATCTCCAGCACCTGCTTTAATCATTTTATCTACTACGGCTTCAATTTTATTGATGCTGTCTTTTAAGGCTTTCGCTGTTTTAAACACTTTATCCTGCATTGGCTAATTCTATTTTTTTAAGTTTCAGAAGGGTCTCTTTAAATTTATTTTTTTTCAAATCTCTTTCGAGCATAGCGATACCAATAGCATATTTACTAAAGCTTGACGGGCGGATTCTATGTTTTTTCAAAGTCTTAATGGTGTGACTATAATTATTGGTTTTTCCTTGCTTTACTTCGATGATTGACAAAAATGGTTTTTTAATAATTTGTCTCTCATTAAAAAAACGAATGTCCGTATCAATGGTTATTCGTTCTGTGAAGGCCTTATTACATAGCGTAATTCTATGAAAGGAATTACTCATTTTCAATTCAAGCTTCTCACCATTGTAACGCTTGTTTTCTATCATCTCATATTCGTGCTCACCTAGAAAATCGGGTAGTGTTTCAATTTCTTTTCTTATTTTATTGGTACGCGTTCCAAATTCTTTATGTTTTATCTCAAAAAATGAAAGATCAGTATCTACATATGATCGCGTTCTAACTTTCAAACGATTGATGTAACCATTATGGTGGTGTTGATAAAATTTAAAATCATGTGTATCATAATAATGAGTCAGGTATTCAAATTTTCTTTGCTTATTGATTTCTAAGATGCTTTGCTGAGATTGTAAATCCTGTAAAATCAGCGGTAGGCGGGATGCAGGTAATATATACTTAGAATCTACTCTTTGTAATAAGCGTACTTGATTCAATCCTTCTAACGATATGGAATCAAATGTTTCAATGGTATCAGAAAGACTCTCCATTAAATTTCAATATTGAAATCTTCTAGTTCATAATCTCCTTTTCTTTCGTCAATGGTTACTTTTTGAATGACTAACGAGTCATTGTTAGTGCATTTGTCACAGTCAGTAAATGTCCAAATAAGATAATTGCCTTTGCGTAGCTTATCAAATTTGTAGGCACCATTATTATCAGTTCGCACCTCATCTAATACTTCACCGTTCCCTTCTACCGCTATCACTACTTTCATATTTGCGGTGTAACCTTCGGCCTCTATCTCAGTTGTATTGGGTTTGAAATCTTTGGCATACACTTTACCGCTAACAACAGATAAGCCTCCAAAGCCAGCTTCTTTTTTGCAAGATGCAAAAACAAAAAGGCTTAAAGAAGCGACTAATAACAATGATTTCGTCATAAATGATTTTTTTTACCGATTAGACGATAAATATACTAAATTCATTCCTTCGTATAAAAGAAATGCTTGCTTAGCTATTGAGAAGTACTCGTATTTTTTTTAAGGGTAAAAACTCTGGACAGGTTAAACCCAAATTGGAACTCCCCTTTGCTCCAATCTTGTAAGGTTTCAGCAATAAATGCTTTTTCGTTCATTCCTCTTGCATTCGTGAAATGTAATTGGAATACGTGACCGCCGGTTTCAATATCTACTCCCACTGAAATAGGCATAAGATTATAGCCAGATCGTGCACCAGACAAAATGGGGTAAGTATCTAGGACTAGAGCCGTTCGTTTTGATATCTTAGCTCGGCCACCAACACCGAGAGCTACTATATCATTTTTATCGGCTGCTGTTTCTACTAAGTTTTTATGAACGTACGTAGGAGATAGTTGCAAACTAAAATTTTCATTCATTTTTCTACCAATTAAAATTTGCCCGTAATAGCCCATGCGATTTTCAAAATCATCGAAGGCAGCGTTAGAAAATGGGAGTGTTCTAAGAGTAGTTCCTCCAATGGCGATTACAGATACCGGAATATTTTTTATACCGGTTTGTTGTTGGACAATTCTATATTTCAAAAAACCATCCAGTTCTTTTAAAAATGTACTTCTTCCGATTCCGATAGTCAAATTTTTGGTTATTCCATAATCAAAACTCATTCGCATGGAGGCTTGATCTAACCCAAATAAATCTTTTACTCCATTTTTTACTAATCCAAATCGATGCAATATTCTAAAATCGAGAACTCCTGCACCCAGCATTTCGATAGAATGACCATTAATGACTCTCGTCGACTTAAATGCATTATTTACATATTGAATGCTTGGCTCCGCTTCTCCCATAAGGTCATCAAGTTCATCGGTTGTTTGGGCAAATAGGCTACCTGATGTGAATAGCAAGAGTATTAATAAATTTTTCATAGATTGGGTAGTGGGAGATGGTTTACAATTTCTTGAGAGAAGCCTCGAGCGAAATTTTTACGTCTTTCGCAATCTTACTTTTAACAGCGCTTGGTATTTTTATATTATAGTCAGCTAGTAATACTTTAAAAGTTGAACTAAGAGTTGGAGTACCTTCCTTAACAATAATAAACCCAGATTGAGAAACTGGTTTTGTTATGCCATGTATAGAAAGCTTCCCCGAAACGCGTACTGGGTATTTCCCATCCTTTTTAAAGTTTACTTTATCTAGCCCTTTTACTGTTCCATTAAATTTTGACTTTGGAAATTTATCACTCTCTAAATAGTTTTCGTTGAAATGTTCTTGCATTAGTTTTTTATCAAAAACAAAGCTTTTAATTAAAACTGAAAACTTGAGCTTACTAGTTTCAGTGTTCAATAGTACACCCACAGCTCGGTTGTGCGCTTCTATTTTTTCCATAGTGGCATCGGAGTAAAAGCTAATTTTTCCTGTTCGAGTAAAGTATTTATCAGCCGACGCTGTAAATGAGCATAAGACTATTAAAGACAGTGTAATTATATTTTTCATATTTATTTATTTTGAATTCCTGTTGCGCAATTTTTCATTTGTATTGTTCGACCCATCATATCATCAAAGTCATGACCTGCAAGAGTGCCTACAATTTCGACAAAATGACCTTTTGAAAGTTTACGCATGCTAGCTAAGTGTCTGTTATCGGCTTGACATATCAAAATATTCAATTCATCTTGACCAAGTGTTACTGTATGGCCTGTTTCATCACCTTCACTCGTTAGGACGATGCCGGATACGGCAATCGTTTGCCCTTCTAATGATTGTAATCGATCTTCAGACATTTCCATTAATTCATCTTGTCTATACTTACTTAGCACGTCGGCCGCTATTGGGTCCGGAACCTTTTCATTTGCTTTCCATAGAAATATTCCTCCAGCTAGTAAAGCAAAACATAAAACTCCAATTAATATTCCTTTCATTTATTTATAATATTTACTAGTTATTAGGTGCTCCAGCTGCTACCCAGATTTCTATTTTTTTTATCTTGCAATCATCGAGTTTTGGAGAACCTATTGGTTTTGGCATAGGAGAAAACCCATTTTCATGACGGATTGTACCCAAAAACCTTGGTCCGGTTGCAACAGCTTGCAAAGAACTATAATCTTCTAAATTATAGCCTGAAGCTACACTGGTTGCATTATGACAGCCTACTGTGTTGCAGGATTGAGCCAATATAGGTTTTATATCTTGAGTATAGGATACATTCGTCGTGTCACAATTCGTGGTGCCTAATAAGTCTTCTTTATTATTTTTGGCACATGAACTATATAGAATGGCTATACTAGCAAGTGCGGAATAGATTAGCTTTTTTATTTTCATATTTGATTATCTAACGATTAGGACATCTCCGCGGTGAATTTCCGAGCTTTGATCTTTATATTTTAGTTTCAAAATGTACTGATAGGTGCCTAATGCAGCTTCGGTACCACCATTGTAGGTTCCGTCCCAGCCTCCTCGCAATTCATTACTTCTGAAAACGAGTTGTCCCCAACGGTCATAAATTCGTAAATCCATTCCAACTACATCCGCACCGACTCTTGGGTTAAAACGATCGTTTCTGCCATCGCCATTTGGAGTAAAAGCATTGGGAATCACAACTGTTTTATCAATTTCAGGTACGGGTGGTGGCGGTGGCGGTGGTGCTACATACCTAAAGTTAGCGGTAATTACATCGGTGGAGTCGTAAGTAAAATTGCTAAGTGGTCTGGTTAAGAAAGCAATATTCGTGGTAGTATTATTTTTAGTCCAATCCTTAAATAAGTAGTTTGGGTCACTGGGAATAGCTTCGATGGAATATCTTTCTAATCGGCTCAACCGAATAGTAGCAGGGTAGGATGGTATCGTTGATCCATTCAAGCGAATAGTTCCTGAACCAGGGTCTTGAACATCGAAGGTTACATCAATAGAATCATAATTGAAGTATTTAAAATAGGCAATGACCGAATCATCTTCTTGTAAGTCAAACTGAGAAGGCGTTGTAGTTCCATTTGGATTGAATGTGTTAGCGGGGTCTTGTTTTTCCCAACGATCAAACGTCCAATAAGGTCCTAAAGTAGCCACGGCACTTAACTCATAAACTGAATCGGCACGCATGGTTCTCGTCCAAACATAAGGGGATTTTACATCGCCATCAATTGCAACGATACCTCCATTTGGCGGAGAAACATTTAGCTTCAAGTCGCGAACTTTAAGTTGCATACAGCTATCTAATTTTCTGGCAATTACGTCACAACGATCTTGCAAAAACGTTCTAGCAGTTGCAGTATACCCTTGCCAGTCAGCATAAGACAGTGGCAAAGGTTGGTTGCTCCAACGAGTGGCTTGTCGAGCCATTTCTGGGTCAATCACAGCAACACAAGAATCCCAATGCCTTAAAATATTCGTACAATTTAATGGACCATTAAACATATCAATCCATTGGTCTTTATAGAAACGGTCAAAATCTGGGTTTTCCAGTAGCTTGGAAAGCATATCGGAGTGCTTTACAAACGGATTATTCTGAAAGAGTTGAGTAGGTTCGCAGGGCGACATTTGTGCAGTTGTAGTGCTGAGCCCAGTGTAGTTAGGGTTATTCAAGCCTAAAATGGCATCCATATCCCACAACGCGAAACGCCATTTTACCCTATTGTTATTACCTCGTGCACGCCACCACATAACGTTCCAATTCAAAAAGTCATGATTCACCATATACGTATTCAAAATAAAATACTGACAGAAGCTCTTTATATTCAACTGCGATTTCACGTAATTATAATTGGCAGGAATCGCCATATTATTATTCATCATAAAATTATAAAGATTGACATAGCCTGTATCACTTCCGATTCTAACTCTTGTAGGTCCCGCAGCTCCAGCCCAATAGGATAGATGGTCTACCTTGTCTCTTTTTTTTCCATAGTAGTATTCAAAATAGTCTCCATCTACTCGTTCGCGCATATCATATACACCCCAGTATTGACCATTCACGAATAGTAAAACAGGTTGCCAGCGTCTCAAGTCCATTTCCAATCCGTATTTTTCAGATAGGGTTTGACAAAAAACATCTCTGATATGCGCACCGTTGCTAGGACCAAAGGGTTGTCCACCACCAATACCCGTGCGAAGATTATCAGATCCTGCTGCCTTAAACATTACCCTGTCAAAACGGTCGCGTAAACTTGTGGTAAATAATTTTTTCTTGAACTCTGACTCGGTACCGGTCTCGTCCATGGCTTCAAAGTCAATTCCTTTTTGAGGATAAGCCCAAGAGTCATTGCCATGTTTGGAAGCGCGGCCTTCCATTTCTAATTCTTGATTAAAGTTTTTGTCAAAATACTCTATAGAGCTAAAAATAGGAGGTTGGGGACCTGAAAATAAAAACCCACCACCATTAGATGAATTATTCGTGTAAGGGCCGCAAACAGACACTATATCAAAATTTGAGCTTTCATTTATAAAATAAGTATTGGTTTCGCTGCGGCTGGGTAAGATTTGCGTATTGGCATTAACAGCGATTGCTCGAATGGCCGTGTTGCCAGCCACAGCTATTGGACCAGCGTAAACCGTGGAAGCAGGACTTGGTATGGAACCATTGGTAGTATAATAAATGGTAGTATTGGGACCAGCCGTTAATGTGATAGACTGAGCAGCTGAGTAGTTGCCTGCCGGTAAAGAGAAAGATGGCGGAGCTTCATACCCTAAGCTTGCTCCTGCATTGGCAGCATTCGGACTCGGGTTAGTAAAGGTGCCCCAAGTAGCGGCTCCATCACTGGTGCGCCCGTGAGAATGATCTACTTGTGTTCGACGACTGCCCAAGTGAACGCTGTCTATTATATTTCCAACTGCGTCACTTAGTATAAACCACTCTCCATTAGATTGTCTTAATTTGAAACTAGTATGAATTTCATTCGCTTGTAAAATATCCTGATTACTACAAAAAATCATTTGCCGCCCACCAGAAGCAATCGGTGCCAGAGTGGGGATTTGGTATTTCTGAAGTTTGTTCGGATTGTCGCTGAGAAAATAACCACTTAGATTCACCGCTCCCGCTCCAGAATTATACAATTCTACCCAATCTTCATTTTCTCCAAAGGCATCCTGAACGGTGTTAAGATTCGAACAAGAAAACTCATTGATAACAAGCTGTGAGTATACGGATACGTTTGCGCATAGGAATATCAGCAAAAATAAAATTTGTCTCATAGTGTTTATATATTTTCCGCTTAAAAATAAACAAAATAGCTAGGATGGTCAAAAATATTCTTAGAGGATACCCACAAAATAATAGTATTATTGTATAGAATTATTTTATATTATGAAACGAACAATATTCTATTTGCTTATCAGCTGTTTTACAGCTTCTCTATGCCAAGCTCAGTTCACCACAAACTTACCCATTATCAAACTGACTATCAATCAGTCTGTAGTGGATACCTATCGTATGGCCAGCATGGAGGTCATAGACAATAATTCGGGAATGAATAGCTTTGCTGATGCTCCTACGGCCACGACGAATGCTGGCATTCGGTTAAGGGGTAATGCGACTAGTAGAGCCTACCCTAAAAAATCCTACTCATTAGAAACCTGGACGGGTTTTAATATTTCTAATAATGTTTCGGTTTTAGGCTTGCCAGCCGAGAATGATTGGGTTTTGCTTGCGGCTTATCCAGATCGTTCTTTATTACGGAGTAGATTATCTCTAGAGCTACACGATGAAATGGATCGGTACGCACCGAGAATGGTATATTGTGAATTGTATTTAGATACGGCTTACCAAGGTGTTTATCTTTTTGGAGAAAAAATAAAACGAGATACCGCTCGCTTAGATTTAGCCAATTTAAGAACGATAGATAATTTCGGTTCTCAGTTAACCGGTGGGTACATTCTGCAGATAGATGATGAAAATGGCGGAGGGTTTACAAGTCAGTTTGCACCGCCGAGTGCAGCGAATAATCAACAAATAAAATATCTCTATGAATATCCTGACAATGGTGATATTACACCCGCACAAGAAGGATACATTCAAGCTTATGTGGATAGTTTTGAAACAAGATTAAATGGTGCTAATTATACAGACACTGCTTTGGGCTGGCGCCCGTACGGAGCAAATAATGCTTTTATCGATTATATAATCGTAAATGAATTGGTCAAAAATTTTGATGCCTATCGTATAGATATGTACCTATATAAAGACCGTGATAAAAAGATGCGTCCAGGCCCCTTGTGGGGTTACGACCTGAGTCTCTCCAATACGGCTGATTGTGGTAGCGATGTGACTACTGGCTTTGCATTTGATGTGGGCGCTCAGTGCGCCTCTTTGGATAAGCTACCAAGTTTTTGGTGGAGTCGTTTGCTAAGCGATGCTAAGTTTTTAAGTGATTTAAAATGTAGATATACAAAATATCGCTTTGGTGGAGGTGTGTTAGATTCTAGTCATGTCATTATGTTGGTTGACACATTTGCTGCGCAGCTTACTCAAATGGGAGCAGCGGGTAGAAATTTTTCAAAGTATCCCATTTTTGGTACGCCTATCGTGAATGAGCCAATACCCATGGCCGCTAATTACAACGAAGAAGTTGATAATATTAAACAGTTTTTATTGGCAAGATTAAATTGGCTTGATACCCAGTGGCTCGATAATAGCTGCATTCCTTTGTCAGTAAATGATTTGAATTCTGTCGGTAAAGGAATTCAAATTTATCCAAACCCAAGTAGTAGCAATGTTAATATAGAATTGCCAAAAGCAGGAAACTTACAGTATGAACTTCGCACGATTGCAGGTAAAATCGTGCGCCGAGGAAATTCGACATACCAAAAAACGCGGGTGTCCCTTAGCAATCTTAGTAGCGGAATTTATTTGTTGCTACTGGATTACAATTCTGAACGCGCCATGAGAAAAATTATTGTCGAGTAATTGACTTGCGCAAAGCGTTAGAAGTCATTTCTTACTTAAAAGGGAACGGGAAAAAACCTTGACGGACTAGTCAAGGTTTTTTGCGGACCGGACGGTAATTGAATTAAACTCATTGTGAAAATTGACAGGGATAAACACCTTGAAAGTTTTTTGTAATTTTCAGATTATTACAAAAATGAGTACCAACTTGAAATGAATACATTATGTAAAGATGTTTCTCGACTTTGCTTTTAAAGTATGTAGCTGTAGCCGTCCCTACTTAGGGGAAGGCTACATTTTTTTCAACAGAAAAAAAAATCTTACTACACCCTTCTATTGTAAATCAATACTTTAGTGTAGTAAGTAGTAAGAATATTTTTTTACACTCTAAAAAAAATTAATTCGTCATTATTCCATTAATAAATGTTTCTACAAAATCTAAAATTCTGCTGGTAATGCGCTCAGCTTTTGTTTTTCGCTCCTTTAAGCTCGGTCTTACATTCATACTATCTATTATATCACCACGCAAAGGAACTTTTTCAGTAAACATATAGTCCCCAATTATTTTTTCTAGTTTATTAGAATCTAAATCTTCTTCTTCGCTTATTGATTTTATTGCCTGTAGTTTTTCAACATTCATAAATTCTACAAATTCATCGGGTATATCTTCTGAATCTTCAATGGAAGGTAAATTTTCATTTATAAATTTCTCTATTAACTCTCGTTTGCTTCGTAGCTCGGTATCACCAGCCACAATATCCATTATATTTTTCAGTTGTTTTTCCTGATCGTCTACAGAAACGGAATTTTTAAGGTTAGCCAATAATTTAAGAATGTAGGCAACATTTATTTCATCTCTATGAATAAGCTCTAATTCAAAATCTATATCATTAAGAATAGAAACTTTCTCTTTTGCGTTATCCTTTTTTACTTTATCTCTCAGGTCTAAGTATTTGCTTTTGTAATCTTCAAAACTTTGCTCATTAATACTAATATCATCAAATGTAAATTCTGTGAATGTTTTTAATACATTGAGCGTACGCATAAGCTCTCTAAAAGCTTTAGCAAATTCAAATTCATCTTCTTCACTTTCCAAATTACTAACACTATCTACAGTGGGTGCAATTTGCAGCAATTGAATATAGGCTTCATTCATTTTACTTACATAATCTTCATAAGGTGCAATTATTATTTCGTCCTTAGAATCTAGATTAGAAAATAACGCTATCGCATCATCGGTATTTGCTTTTAAATTTCTAAAGCAAACTACATTACCCTGAGATTTGACCTTATCTAATATTCTATTGGTACGAGAATAAGCCTGTATTAAGCCGTGGTACTTTAAGTTTTTATCTACGTAAATAGTATTTAAGCTTTTACTATCAAAACCAGTTAAAAACATATTGACTACTAACAAAATATCAATCTGTTTATTCTTTACTCGCTTGGCAATATCGTTATAATAGTTGTAATAGGTTTGGGTGTCTTTAGTCGAATAGTTTGAACCAAAGGTTTTATTATAATCAGCAATAAAGCTATCTAAATGCTCTCTTGTATGCTTTGTATTATATTCTGAGCTTGTTTCTGCAACTATGTTTAGATCCACTTCGTCAAATTCACTAGTTGTAAATCCTAAAGCATCTTTATCTTCTTCATTGGCTTGGTATGAGAAGATTGTAGCAATTTTTAAATCATGTTTTTTTTCCTTAAAAATTCGATAGTACTTAATGAGCGTATCCACATTACTCACACACATTATAGCCGTGTATTCTTTTGCGTGTGTTTTGCGGTTGTGATTATCAATTATATAATCAACAATAGCGTCTAAGCGCTCAGGCGCTTCCACTACTTCTTTTTCGTCTATAGCTTCAACATCTATATCAATAATGTGATCTTTCTTTTTAAACGTATTTATATACTCAATAGAGAATTTTAAAACATTCTCGTCCCGAATAGCATCAGTAATCACGTATTTATGCAAAGCTTTTTCACCGCCAAACAACATCGCTGTAGTTCGCTTGCCAAATTCATTTTTTCCAGCATTTTCTTTAAAGATTGGCGTACCAGTAAAACCAAACATTTGATTTTTATGGAAAAAGTTTTTTATGTCTTCATGTGTTTTACCAAACTGGCTTCGATGACACTCGTCAAAAATAAAAACAATGCGTTTATATTGTAGCGGCTTCATTTGCTCTAAATACCTCGCTTTGCTTATGGCAGTATTGAGTTTTTGAATGGTCGTTACTATTAGTTTAGTGTTTTTTGCTTCTCCTTTTTTGTCTTTATATGTGCCGATAAATTGTTTTACCAAATTGGCGGTATTGTCTGTGCCGTCAATGCAGCCATCGCTAAAGCTGTTAAATTCCTTCGTGGTTTGATAATCCAAATCTTTTCTATCGACCACAAAAACCACTTTATGCACCTGCGGCAAATTCATCAAAATTTGACTGGCTTTAAAACTGGTCAAGGTTTTGCCCGAACCTGTGGTGTGCCATATATAACCGTTCTTGGTGGAGTTTTTTACTCGTTCAATTAGGGCTTCTACGGCATAATACTGATACGGACGAAGTACCATTGGAGTTTTATAGGTTTCGTTTAGCACAATGTATTTGCATATCATTTTGCTGATATGGCAAGGCTCTAAAAAAGCATCTGTGAAGCCGTTGAGGATATTCGTCAGGCGTTTGTTTTCTACATCTGTCCAATAGGAGATTTGCTTGAAACTTTGGTTGCGGTTATTCGAGTAATACTTAGTATTTACGCCGTTGCTGATAATGAAAATTTGTACGTACTGATATAATGCGCCAAAAGAAGTACGTTGATAGCGATTGATTTGGTTAAATGCTTCTTTGAGTTCAAGCCCTCTGCGTTTGAGTTCTATTTGAACGAGTGGCAAGCCGTTTATCAATAAAGTAACATCATAGCGGGTTTTGTATTTTCCCGTTTGTGTGACTTGATTGGTGACTTGATATTCGTTTTGACACCAATGGTCAGTGTTGAGAAATTCAAAATAAAGGTTGTCGCCGTTATCCCTTATAATGTGCTGTTTTTGACGAAGTATTTTTGATTTTTCAAAAATCGAACCTTTGCTGAGGATATTGAGGATTTTATCAAATTCTAAATCTGATAATTGAATGTCGTTATGCGTTTCTAATTGTGTTTTTAGATTGGACGATAAACCTTTTTCATCTGAAATAGAGACATATTTATAACCCAATTTTTGTAATTGAGCTACCAATTGTTCTTCTAATATTTGTTCGGATTGTTTGCTCATTAAATAAACATTTTTTGTAGTAAGCCTTTTTTCCAAGTTGCTGTTTGTGCTATCTGTTCGGCGACTTGGTTTATTTTTTCATCAAGGGTGGAGAGGAAAGTGGCGATTTTGCTTTGTTCATTACTACTTGGGTAAGAAAGTGAAATTCGTTCAATATCTGAAGAGCTAATATTTGGTTGTGCCCCTGCAACCAAAAAAGCTTCTAACTGTTGTTTAAATAAATCTGAAAAAACGAATTGAATTAAAAAACCATAGTATAGTGATTTTTCGATAGGTCTGAATAAGCCAACACGCTGATTTAAATAGGCAATTTCATCTAAATTGTAGATACTCGATTTTCCCGTGGTTGCTCCTGACATTGCAATTATCAAATCCCATTTTTCTATAGTGAATTTTTGGGCATTATTTATTTTGTCATAGTAAACTACGTTTGATAAATTAATGTAATTATTGTCATTTGAGATATTGGAAATTCTAATAACTGGAATACCTTTCGTTTTAAATTCTTTACTTTTGAAAGCAAAACCACCTTGTAGTCTTATTAAATCGCTTAATTTCCTTTCTTCCCACTCTGGAAAATCACCCCCATTTTCATCTTTAAAGCGTAGTTCTTGCGAAAATAATTTTTGCATGACACCTTTTTTATATTGCTCCAAAAGTGCTTTTTTCTTTTTGAGGGCTTGGAGTTTATCATCAGCGGCGGTGAGGAAAGTGGCGATTTTTTGTTGTTCGGGGAGGGTGGGGAAAGAAAGTTCGATACTTTTGATACTTTCAAAATTTAAGCCTTCTCGACCACTTCCTGTTTGTAAACTTGAAAAAATGTTTTGACCTTTTTGAGAAGATAAAATTGGTTGTAAAAATCTTGGATTATTCTCTGTCCGCAACCTAATTATGCAAACGTGTTGGTTGACATTTCCTAATGAAAAGTTTTCAGGCACAACACAACTTCTGCCCAATGAAGCACCCGTTATATTTAGCAAAATATCATTAGGTTTAACAATACTGTTCTTCATTCCTTTGTTAATTTCTTCTGGAATAAAAGTTGGATTATCTAATTCAAGTTGATTATTATTTATATTTTGACTTCTTATGAAAAGTACCCCTTTTTCAGTGTAAACAGATTGTCCCCCTAACGGAGTCTTACCACTATTTACTTTTTTAGCAACTTCCCCCAATTTTTTCACTTCCCATTCTCCTGTAAAATCAGGAAAACGTAATCGTGGTATATTTATTTGTTTTTCCATATTTAGAAAGGGGTTGAAATATTTAGTTCGGCACAAAATTGTGCAATGGTTTTATCTGTTTTTTTTATGGTATGGTCAATGGCTTTAATTTCTTTAGCGATAGCTTCAATATCAATGTCGGCTTCGGCTTCAAAGGTATCCACGTACCTCGGTATGTTCAGGTTATATTCGTTTTTGACAACTTCTTCAAGCGTCGCTTTTTTGCTGTATTTCTCAATTTCTGTTCGCTTGCGATAGGTGTCGGTGATTTTACTGATGTGTTCTTCTCGTAGTATGTTTTGCGTTTTTACCTTTTCAAAATCATTGCTGGCATCAATAAATAATATATCGTTCGGATTTTCACGGCATTTTTTGAAAACCATAATACAAGTTGGAATACTTGTACCGTAGAAAATATTGGCAGGTAAACCAATGACAGCATCTAAAAAGTTTTTGTTTTCAATCAGGTATTTACGAATGTGTTTTTCTGCGCCACCTCTAAACAAAGCACCGTGCGGCAAGACAATCGCCATAATGCCATTTTCTGCCAAATGGTAAATCATGTGCTGTACAAAAGCAAAGTCGGCTTTGCTACTTGGTGCTAATCTTCCGTACTGACTAAAGCGGTCGTCACTGGAAAATAATGGGTTGGCACTCCATTTTGCCGAAAAAGGCGGATTGGCTACAATAGCTTCAAATTGCTGGTCAATGTGTTGTGGGCGTTCGAGTGTGTCCTCTTGCTTAATGTCAAATTTGCGGTAATGTACACCGTGCAAAATCATATTCATTCGGGCAAGGTTGTAAGTGGTGCGGTTCATTTCCTGTCCGCAAAAACCACCAATGTCTTTTACTTCTTTTGCCACACGCAGCAACAAAGAACCGGACCCACAAGTAGGGTCGTAAACCGATTTTAGTTTTTGTTTTCCCGTAGTAACAATTTTTGCGAGTATTTTAGAGACTTCTTGCGGGGTATAAAATTCGCCTGCTTTTTTGCCCGCGCCACTGGCAAATTGCTTGATTAGGTATTCGTAAGCATCGCCCAATACATCGAGTTCCGTATTTTCCAACTTGAAATCAATCTTGTCCAAGTGCGTTAGTATCTTTGCAATGATAGCGTTTCTTGCTTCGGGTGTCTTACCCAATTTGCTACTGTTCAAGTCCATATCTTCAAAGAGATTGTCAAAGTCATCTTCGCTTTCAGTACCCATTGTACTCAACTGGATATTGGTCAGGATTTCTTGCAGGTCTTTTAAAATGAAGTTGGTTTTTGCCTCATCAAAAAGGGATTCATCTTCATTATCGCCCTGTCCTCTTTTAGCGACTTCGCTAAACAGTTCCTCCGGCTTTAAAAAATAGCCCAATTTTTCCAGCGACTCCTCTTTTATGGCTTCCAAAAAATCATTCGCTTGCGGTGTTTTGGATGTTATTTCACGAAACTTGATTTTGTCTTGTTTTAGCGTTTCATTGGCAAATAGTTCCATTTTCTCACTCAGATACTTGTAGAAAATAAAACCCAAAATGTAATCACGGAACTCGTCCGCATTCATTTTGCCCCTCAAGGTGTTAGCAACATTCCAAAGTTGTTGTTCTAATACTCGTTTTTGGTCTTCTGACATCTTATTTTTTATTTATAAATCTCCACGTCCTACTACTCTTACAGTATGTTTAACGCAAATATCATTTATTTCATTTTGATCTAATAAACCAACAGTATCAAGGACAAAAGTTTCCTTTTGCGAAATGATTTTGTTAATTAAATTGGGATTGTTTTTATACTCGACATGACCTGTACTAATAATAATAATATCAATCTGAGTGTCTAGAATTGATGTGAAATTACTCGAAACATCAATATCTTGTTCTTCCCAATATGATACATATGGATCATTGAGAAAAACCTTACAACCTTCTTCTTTTAAATATTCATATAAAGGTTCAACCGGCGTGTATCTTGTATCTCCAACATTACTTCTGTAAGAAACGCCCAGTAAGAGAACTCTTTTTCCTTTTAACTCTTGTGGATATTGCTTTTTCATAAAGTTGTGGGCGAATAAGGGCATCTTATCATTTATCATTACTCCCTTTTCGCTTTGCACTAAAGCTTCTTCGCTGTTAAACAAATTTTGTTTTGCCCATGAGGCAAGTAAGGGATCCTTTGTAAGACAATAACCTCCTACTCCAATGCCTGGCAACATCATGTTCTTATGAGTAGGTCTCATGCGAATCGCCTTGACAACTTCATAAAGATTAACTTCAGCCTCTTCAGCAAATCTAGACCATTCAACCATGAAAGCAATGTTCATTGCTCTATAGGAGTTTTCCAAAACTTTGGCCATTTCGGTTGAATTGGTATTCCCTAATTTGGTTAAAGGATAAGTTTCTGTACTAATTATTGTTCTTAAAAATGTTTCGGTTGCCGCAGCACTTCGTTCATCAATGCCAGAATATACTCTGTAAAAATTTTGAATAGAATCTATATAATTTGGACCAGGCATTACTCTTTCGTACGAATGGCCGAGTTTAAATTTTGAGCTATCTAGGTTTCTGTTTTCTAAACAGTCTAACAATATGGGTTTTACAATTTTTTGACATGATCCTGGAGGAACAGTAGTCTCAACAAGTATTAATGCATCCTCTTTACATTTTTCACCGATAGAAGTTATTGCCTTTTTAAAAGGTGTAAGATCAACATTGTAACTCTCTAGGTCTTTTACAAAGTTTGATTTTTTGTCGACGTCAAGATTTATATCTACAATTATAACGTCTGCCT
>ENA-ORXR01000965-ORXR01000965.1-marine-metagenome-genome-assembly--contig:-NODE-965-length-33373-cov-10.530094_pt1 | contig 33373 bp, 26 predicted proteins | sample MGYA00237866_ERZ511479 | MGnify/ENA metagenome assembly ERZ511479
ATGACGGTAATTATTTATTTTGTTCTTCATGTTCCTTCGTTAAAAAGCCTCGCCGAACCTATGGGTTCGCCTACGTTATTTGCCTTGATCCATTTTGAACAATTCTAAATCATTTTCCGTCATCTAAAAATAGAAATGGTATAATACCATAAAGGCTATAAAACATAATAAGACAATGATTTTTATGCCTCCTCCATTACCATGATGTTCTTTTACACTATAGTTTCCCACATTATTTAGTATACTTACTAAATGTATAAATAATCACCATATAGATAAAAAATTATCCCTTGATAAAAAAAGCATTATATCACAGTTGATTAAAAACTATGGCTCTGCAATATATAGGCGGCATTACAATTCACGCACCCTCTGATATAATATTATAGCAGTTTCTCCTTCCTTATCTGGAACAATATAATTAAAGACAACAGATTTGTTTTTCAGAAACTCTACTTTCACAAACCCATTTTCTCCTGTGCTAAAAAAACTTCCTTCTCCTAGTCCTACTGGGTTATTCTTAGAACCTGCGCCACTTACAATATATACATTACTATCATTCTCTATATGTTGCAGCGTATGTTCATGACCTCCGGCAATAATAGTAGGACCATTTTTATCTAGTATCCTTAGTAGATTATTCTTCATTAATTTTGCATCTCTATGCTGGACATCTTGCTCAGAAATATAGCCTTTCATGATTTTTACGATAAGACCACTTAGCGGCAGAAAAAGCTTATACTTCTCATTTATCTGACTTACTGGAAATACGATATCAGAAAAAGTATATCCCCCACCGTGGGGACCATAGGTATACAGAGGATGATGCATAGCTAGAACCTGTATTTCACCTTGATGTTTCTCCACTAAATCTTCTAGCCTATTCATAAATTCTTTTCGCGTTTTTACTTTACAATCACCAAAAGAATATGGTTTCAGCGCAGCATTGAGAAACCAGTGAGAATCAAATACCAGCGACTTTAACCCTGGTGCAAGTTCGACAACATGTGGTTCCCCACATCCATTATCAGGTAAGAAAAAATTATTCTGATCTACAGTGATATTTCTATTATTGAGATAATGCTCTATTATAACTTCTTGTCTCTGGATACCCTCTCTACCGTAGGAATACCAATCATGATTCCCTGGAAGAAAAATAATTTTACCTTCATAGGTATCCAATATCTCTAGTTGCTTTTCTAGCCTGTGATCTGCCAATGGTCTATCCTCAGATCCTACTGGCGGCACGCCTACTGGATATATATTGTCACCTAGAAAGATAATAGAACTATTTCCTTTTACATTTATTAATTCCTTTTCTAGATAGGTCAATGCTGGAGTAGAAACTCCCATAGGTGCTCCGCCAGAATCACCTATCAAAAATAAGGTATGTTCTATATCTACTGCTGCATGACTTACAGGTGAAAGGTCTTCTTGTCCGTCTAAATAAAGCGCTTTTTTAGAAACACAGGAAGCCATTGACATATAAAAAAGACAAGAAAAACTTAAGATGAAGATATTTTTGTGGCTATACATAATATTGATCTGCCTAATTTAGATATTTGTATTTGTAAATCTTAGCTATCAGGCTCTTTCCTTCGTTGGATATATACATCGTGCCATCTGGAGAAAAACAGATACCTTCTGGCTGGATGTGTTGCTTACTATCTAGAAAAAACAGTTTATCATTTTTTCTGGTCTTATCTATTACCAGCATCGTCTTACCACTAGAAGATAGAATATAAAAATCTTTTGTGATCGGGTGTACGCTTATACCTGAAGGAGAGAAACTGTTAATTCTACGTTTTAATTTTTTCAACTTAGCCTTGTTGATTTCTACGGAAGCCATACTATTTTCTAGGTCTTTGATAAGTTTATCCTTATCTATTGTGATGTATGGATCTTCGTCTAAGACTTTTTTGTTCAGGTCAAAACGATAGATACATTTAGTTTTCTTATCCCTTCGTTTTTCGATGAAAGGATTATTTTTAGTAGCTAGTAACAAGGCATTATTCTCAGCATGGTAGCCTAACCCCTCTATATCGTTTGTGCTATTTAAGGCTGTTTTATAGTGATCTGAATTCCCTTTACCAGACAGGTCGTAAGAATAGATAGTGCCGTTACTCTTGACCACATAAGCAATATTATTTACAAGTTCTACACCTTCGTAGTCACCAGACTTTCCAAATTTTATCTGCTCTGCAATGTTAAAAGATTTCGTGTCTAAAAGGAATAAAATACCTTGTTCATCATTGATCGCTGCAACTTGTTTCTGATTATTGAGATAGGATAATCCAGAAATTTCAATCAACTTAGAGGAAAGAGGAAATACCTCATCAAATAGATCCAAGTCGTAGGGAAGATCATTTTTAAGTACAATCTCAACAGTATCTGATTCGGGAGTAACTTTGACAATTGCAGGCTCCTCTAGAACTCCACTATTAGCACCAGCCTTTGACTGTGTTTGACAAGCTAAAAAACTTAAAAATTGTAAGATTAGAATCCAACTAAATTTATAAATCATATAAAGAACCTTATATTATCTCTTCTGTAAATATAGATATTATCGATTATGTTTATCACATTTACACATAATGATAAAGTATAAAACGAAATTGGAAGATTCTGGGACAACAATTTTTACAAAAATGTCTCGATTAGCTAAGAAACACAAGGCAATAAATCTAGGACAGGGGTTTCCAAATTATGACTGTGATCCTAGACTTAAATCACTGGTAAGCAAATATCTAGAGGCCGGCAAAAACCAATATGCGCCAATGACTGGCGTTGCCAAACTAAGGCAAGCTATCTCAACGAAAATAAATAAACTCTATCGTAAAACCATAGATGCGGAAACGGAAGTAACAATCACTGCTGGAGCAACTCAGGCAATATTCACTGCGATAACAGCTTTTGTACATCCCGGAGATGAAGTCATCATTATAGAGCCTGCGTATGATTGTTATAAGCCCTCCATTCTGATTGCAGGCGGTGTGCCCGTACCGTACGAACTCTCTAGTCCAGACTTCCGTATAGACTGGAACGAGATCCAATCCCTCCTCACTGATAAGACCAAGATGATCGTAGTAAATACGCCTCACAACCCTACAGGCAGCATACTAGAAGCAACAGATATGTTAGCATTACAAGAGCTAGTGTCTGATAAAAACATTATAGTGCTTAGCGACGAAGTGTACGAACATCTTATCTATGACGGAGTAGCACACGAGAGTGTCTTGAAGCTTGACAAACTATATCAGCAGAGCATTATTGTTTATTCTTTTGGAAAGACTTTTCATATTACGGGATGGAAAATAGGTTATGCTGTAGGTCCTGCTCACCTTATGAAAGAATTTAGAAAAACGCATCAGTGGAATGTATTTTCTGTCAATTCATTTGTGCAATATGCCCTTGCCGAATTCTTAGAGGACGAAGAAAATTATAAAGGTCTATCCAGTTTCTTTCAGGGAAAAAGAGACCTGTTCCATTCATACCTTAAAGACTCTAAGCTACAAGCGATTTCTTCTAGAGGAACTTATTTTCAATTATATGATTACTCCGAATTGAGTGACAAAGAAGATACCATATTTGCCGAGGAACTGGTAAGAGATCATGGTATCGCGTCTATTCCTATATCCGTTTTTTACAGCAGCAATAAGCAAGAAAAACTAATCCGTTTTTGCTATGCCAAAACCAATAATCTACTAGAAAAAGCGGGTACTATCCTTGCACAAGTATAGCTTACAAGTTATTCCTATTCAACTCGAGAATGGTATTACTGGATTACGAATGCACTGAGATTAGCGCGCGTATCTTTCTCAGAGCAATCTGTCCATGCTAGATAGAATGTATCCTGCACTAGTTTTATCTTAGGAAATCCAGAACATCTAGCGGCAGTTGTTTCCTGAATATCGTAATGGCTTAAGGCTCCTATTTCACTATTCAGGTGGGTCAAGGTAATCATCGCATCACCATCTCCTAGATCTTTTAGCCAGCTTACCCATACTTCCGTTTCAGAAGCAAGCACAACATCCATTCTGCCTAGCGTAGACCCAGCATCTATTACTATAGGTGCATTAAAATGTGCACCTGTATCAGAAGAAAAGCCCACTTGACTTACAGGAACTGTATCTATAATAGTATACCATGCAACGGCGATAGTTTCATCGTTAGAATCTATTGCTGGGCCATTGACAGGACACCCTGAAATCTTCCACAGGTCATCATGAATCGTTCTAGGATCAGTCCATCCATCCTTTAGTTTTCTTGTTAAAGCAATATCTCTTATTTCCTTATCTGATCTATTCCTATAGACCACCACCGGACCTGCCCCAGTCATTGCGGCATCTGTATTACAACAATCACAAACTTTCTTATCCAGCTCCGTCTCATTATAAAGTTTTCCCTTTATGTCAAATTCTGCAGTTCTCAAAGTCATTGCACCAGCATGCTGATGATGACCGTTCTCTTCTTCATTATTAGAATGACCTTCGTTTTTTGTATTTCTACCATCTAGCCAACAGGCAAATATACGGCTAGAATCTACCGGCACTAAAGAAACAAAACCATGTTCCGCAGCAGTCTTATCGGTATGAATGGTAAATGGTTCTCCCCATGATTTTCCACCATCCGTAGACTGAACTATCCGTATATCATAATCATAAGTTCCTATCGAGGATTTTTCTAGATAATAACTTACCAGATGTTGCGGATTATCTTTGTAAACGGCAACTGAAGGGAAGTCCGCCCAATTAACAAACCAGTCCTCGCCATTTGCAATGTCATAAGCTTGACTTACATCCCCCTTGTCTATAAAGACCATTTTTAGAAATGAGCTATCTATAGAACCTTGTTCTATGTAGGAATAGATTAGCCTACCCTGATTACTTACCGTAATGGATGATTCTGCAGCCTGCTCTACAGAGAATAGCAAGGTAGGTTCCGAAAGTGAGATAGGTGTAGACTCATGTCCACAACTTATGCAAAAAGCGAAAAGAAATAAGGCTATAAAATATTCCTTGTGGTTTATGAAAAGGTAGATCATTTGTTTACTTTGACTTATAATCGAGACTATGCCCTCAAAGATAAAAGATATACAATTAAATAAAATAGGCTTATGCCTTCCAGGTGGTGGATTCCGAGCGGCGGGCTTTAGTCTAGGAATGCTAAAGTTTCTTCATGATGTCAATTTACTCGACCACCTTAAGGGCATCTCTACTGTTTCTGGAGGAACCATAACAGGAGCGAAGTACGTAGAATCGTATTGCCAGGGCAAGCCTTTCGAAGAATTCTATAATGAGATGTATGAATGGTTATTGGCTAACAAACTAGCCTCTGATGCAATAGACACACTCAAGGATAGAAAACAATGGAATGCATTTCCGCACAAGCGTCTCAATCTTATCAATGCATTCGCTATCCAATATCAAAAGTTCATTCCCTGTACACTCGGAGATATAGAGCGGCGCTTAAATGAAAATAGCATAAGCAATAAAGGATTAGTACGTGCTATATTCAATGCAACAGATTTTACCAATGGACTCGAGTTTAGATTTCAGAATCTAGATAAGCCTCAACGAAAATTTGGGAATACGTATCAGCATGACAACTACAAAGATACTCGGACAAATTTGCTCATGGGAGATATTGTGGCTGCATCTTCTTGCTTCCCCGGAGGATTCGAACCCATTTCTTTTCCTCATGATTTTGGTGTAAGATCTGATACATTTATTAAGAATGCGCCACCAGTAGGACTGATGGACGGAGGCATCATAGATAATATAGGCATATCTAGTTTTCTTACTGGTAATATAGATTATGATTTTTATATGCTGGGTGATGCTGGATCAGAAAAATTAGAAGACCCCTTTGTATTTACAGATCACCATAAGACGGCCAAGTTTATTTCAGCTCTTTATAATGTCTGGCTATTTCTAAGTGTATTAGGTATAGCTGCTTTTACAATTTACAAAGGCTATGCATTTTTCAAAGAAATTATGATCGCAATCTCCACCTTGTTTGTCACCCTCCATGTGGGACTTGCCCTCGCACTATGGTTCGCTAAAAGCCAGATCAATTATAAAGGAATGCTCTGGTTGCAACCCGGTAAAGTAGGTGTCTATATACTAGACAGAATCAGATCTCTTGTTCTCATGAACACCACAATATATTTAAAAAGTGCTAAGTCTAGAAATGTGAGTAATATCTATAAACTGACTAATAACAAAGCTGCTAAGGTTTCCATATACGAACTCGATGTTGCCGCTTCACAAGATGCTACTACCGATCTTGAAAAGCTACATCTACATTATCTTGTACAAATTCCTCAGAGCTTAGCAGACAAAAGTAAATTGATCAGTAGATTCCCTACGACCCTGTGGTTCGAAGAAGAAAGCAAACAAGAGATTATCGACAACTTAGTACTGGTAGGTAGAGCAAGTAGTTGCTACAGTCTGATCAGATATTTGCTCAATGTAGAGAATGAATCAGAAATTAGCGAGGATCCATTCTTTCTGATCTTACTTAATTATTGGCAAGACATTGTAGCGGAGGAAAGTTTATTGGGATAACGGTAATGTTTATTTTTTATGTCAATGTAGTGGGTCGAATGGAAATAATCAATCGTTCATTCTTGAGCAGACCGTTCACGATTTAAGAACTCAATAATCAATTTTTTGAATTTAGTATTCCTTGTAAAGTTAAGAGTCGTTGTCGATTGATAATTTGTCTAAGTCTCTGAGATTATGCATATATCTAGAAAACTTTCATTTCCCTCTATATCATTATAAATGCAACCAAGTTTTATACTGAGAAGAAAACAAAGAAGGAATATGCTGAGGGAGAGAGGCTAATCAGTAGAAAGTTAGGGAAGTTATTAAAAAACAAAAAAGGTTTCAAATCATCACCTGAAACCTTTTTTTGTAATACATAAACACCCTTATATATAATAGACCCTGATTTAAGTGTTTACCCCCTTTATACCCTTATACAGAAGATCTACAAATTTCCTACAGATCGACTACATTGAGTCTAGATGATTAAAAATCATCTTATTTCAAGGTAATTCAGGGGTTTTGTTTCGTATTGCATTGCCAGAAAACTAGATTTTATCCTACAACAGATAATACTTTCTGCTCAGCAACCGCAAACACGTGATCATCTGCAGTCACAGATATCTTATGCATTCCTGTAAACCCTCCAAAGGCCGGAAGGATAGCATGATGACTTCCAAAAAAGAAACAGGGTAATCTGAGTCGTTGTCCTCCCAATCCTGACAAATATATGCAAGGATGTATATGCCCATAGATATTGTATAATCCCTCAGGAGATTCTATCTCATCATGTGATAGTATAAATGGACTTATGGAAAGACTGACATCATGTATAATAAGTCCAGAATTTGAATATATTCTCTCCCCCAGAATATCGTGGTTTCCCATGATCAGTTCAAAACTTACCTTGTCATGGTATCTGATATAATCTTCAAAATTCTCCCAGACCTCATTGTAAATACTATGAAATAAGTCTCCTGTAAATATCACCCGCTTAGGGTTGAAGTCCCTTAGCAGTACATCAATTCTTTCTAGGTTGACTCTCAACAAATCTTGAGGTACTGAAATTCCATTTTTTCTGAAATGTTTTGATTTACCTAAATGTACATCCGCAATCAAGAGTATGGATTCTCTCGGCCAGAAGAGCGCTTTCTGACCATGGATCTGTAGTGTCTCCCCTTTTACATTTACATCTAGAATCTTTCTCATATTACAAATAAAGGTAATAAGTGTTTTGGAAATAGTAGTGTATGAGATAGATAAATATGTACTCGTGTAAAGTATAGCAGCATTCATTTTATCTTTCTAGAATTGTACTCTAGGCAAATCCTACTGGGTGCATAAGATTTATTTTGGTAAATGTCAATTAATTTTATGATTCAGAAGCCGTAGTCGGAACCTGCATTGAACACTATAAATGTATAAATCAAAAAATTATTTTAAACTCATGTGAGATGATAAGCACAATTATTTTGACAGACTGAGGCGCATTTTCTTAATTCTATCTTCTAAACTTTCTGAGCTTAATTTTTCTCGAAGACGACTCACCATTATAGGAAAAGAAAAAGGGGTGGCCTTCGAAGGTTTGCTAATTATGATATCTTGATTGCTGATCTGATCCAGTGCTTTTCTTAATCTAGATTCTTCTATATGGAAGGTCATTACTTCTTCGTAGGCCTGTCTTAGCAAAAGATTATCCGGTTCATAATCCTTGAACACTTGGAAAAACAACTGAGAAGAGGATTGTAAGTGGCGGTCCTTTTTTTGATTTCCTGGGAAACCTTTGTGGACCAGTCCAGCGATAACTGCAATATCCCTAAATCTTCGCATCGCCATTTCTACAGCATTGACACTAGACTGGATATGCGTATATAGATTCTTAGAATCGAATAAACTAGGCTCTATAAGTTCTTCTATATCTATAGGATTATCAGTTAGTAATTCGAAACCATAATCATTCATAGCAATAGAAAAAGTAATACGATGTTTCTGTGCAATGCGCCACGCAAAAAGTGTACTCATACCCTCATGTACATATCGTCCTTCAAAAGGATAGAAGCAGATATGATAGCCTTCTCTACTTTTAAAATACTCAATAAGAAATTCATTCGCTTTCGGTAGTCGAGATCGTTCGGCTTGCAAATCAGCAAGTGGTCTGATTTTCTCTAATTCCTCATCGGGATATTCACCCTCCGCTATCAGATTAATTTTCCTTCTTAGCTGGTTTGACATTTCTGAACTGAAGGATATCCTCCCGCCCATCCATGATGGTATCTTACCCGTCTTTTTCTTACTCTTTTTTACTATTGCCTCCATATTCCGGATCTTGATCATCTCTAGAACACGACCACTAAACATAAAGGTATCTCCTGGTTTAAGCCCCATTAAAAATCTTTCTTCTACCGTTCCTATTCTTCCTCCTTTCCTATATTTGACCTGCATCAGAGCATCTGAAACTATCGTCCCTATAGACATCCTGTGCCGCATGGCCACCCGCTTATTCATGGCAATGATCTTATTTCCATGTTTACCCACCCTACTGTAATCATCATAAGATCGCAGAGCATCCCCTCCCGTCTTAATGAATTCTAGCACCCAGTTCCATTCCTCTTCTGATACACTTTCGTAGGAGAAAGTACCTTTTATTTCTTCATATATAATATCAGGATCAAAGCCATCTGCTATCGCTAGACTAACAAGATATTGTGCCAGCACATCAAAGGATCGTATGTATGGAATTCTACTCTCGATGTCTTTCTCCGCTATCGCTGTCCTAAGCGCTGAAGCTTCTATCAACTCTAGCGAATGTGTAGGAACAAAATAGATCTTACTGACCGCTCCAGGTTTATGTCCTGATCTTCCCGCACGCTGAACAAATCTTGCGACCCCCTTAGGACTACCGATCTGAACTATAGTCTCCACAGGTCTAAAATCAACTCCTAGATCCAGACTAGAGGTACAGACCACAATCTTTAGTTTTTCGCTATGTAGTGCCTGCTCTACCCAGTCCCGCTGCGCCTTATCTATAGAGCTATGGTGCATCGCCATCCAGCCTGCTAGATCAGGAACTTCATGCAGTAATCGCTGGTACCAAACCTCACATTGGTTTCTGGTATTCGTAAAAATCAGCGTCGTCGTACTCTGCTCTATGATCGGTACAACCTTATGGAGAAGCGTAATACCCATATGTCCAGCCCATGGGAACTTCTCTATCTTATCAGGCAAAATGGTATGGATCTCTATAGCCTTTTCTATATCAGCTCTGATGACTATCCAGTCATTTTTTTCTTGCTTATACCCCTGTAAGACCTGCAGGGCTTCCTTCATATTACCTATCGTTGCAGATATACCCCAAGTTCTTAAGGCGGGAATCATTCCCCTTAATCTAGACAAGGCCAACTCCATCTGTACACCCCTCTTAGAACCTATCAGTTCATGCCACTCGTCCACAATCATCGTTCGGAGATTTCCAAAAATCTTCTTGTAATGTTTAGAAGCAAGTAGTAGGTGCAAACTCTCTGGAGTGGTAATCAGAATCTGTGGAGGATTAGCTATTTGTTTTTGCCGCTGAGTAGCTGTCGTATCACCTGTTCTTACTTCTACTCGCCAATCCATATCTAATCCTATAATAGCTCTTTCAGAAGAGAGTAATATTTCTTTGGCTAGTGCTTTTATAGGTGTTATCCAGATGGCTTGCAGACCGCTACTCGGTGTGTCTTTTTTCTTGGTGTGCAGTGATTCCAGTAGTATGGGCATGAGTATAGAATAAGTCTTACCACTACCTGTAGGTGCATTGATCAGTCCACTCTTTCCTGACAAGTAAGCTTCCCACGTTTGCTGCTGAAATGGAAATACTTTCCAGCCCTGATCAGAAAACCATTGCACACCTTTTTCTATAGATCTATCAGGAAGATTTCTAGCCATACTGCTTTAACATTTGTAATAGATCTTCTAGTGTATTAGCCTCTTTTACTTTCTTGTCTTTTCGCCAGCGGAGCATTCTTGGAAATCGCAAAGCTACTCCTGACTTGTGCCTAGAAGACTTGTTAATTCCTTCGAAAGCTATTTCAAAAACTAGTTCGGGAATTACACTTCTTACGGGACCAAATTTCTCCTTAGTATTTTTATTAACCCATCGTGTAATCTCTCTGAACTCTACATCCTTCAGTCCCGAATATGCCTTAGCAAAGGGTACTAAATTATCTCCGTCCCATACGGCAAAAGTATAATCCGTATACAGACCAGCTCTTCTACCTGACCCTTTCTGCGCATACAACATCACGGCATCTATAGTGAGTGGGTCTAATTTCCACTTCCACCAGTCCCCTTTTTTTCTACCTATACGATATGGAGAATCTAATCGCTTAAGCATCAGCCCTTCACTTATATGTTCTCTAGAAAGATCGCGTTCTGCAGCAACAGTCTTCCACTCCGAGAAAGAAACTTTTTCTGATATTCTCAAAATTTCATTATCTTCTATGTCTGTAACCATCTTTTCTAAAACATCACGTCTATAGGACAAAGGTTGCTCTCTAATATCTATATCCTCAAACTCTAGAATATCATAAACCATTAAAATTACAGGAACCTCCGCTAATATTTTCTTAGTGACATTTTTCCTTCCTATTCTTGTTTGTAATTTATTAAAAGAAAGCGGTCGCCCATCTCTGTAGGGCAGTATTTCTCCATCTAGTACCGTACCGTCAGGCACTAAATCCACTAGCACCTTATACTCAGGAAACTTATCTGTCACTAGTTCTTCTCCTCTCGACCACACAAATATATTACCTGATCGTATAATGATCTGACCTCTGATGCCATCCCATTTTCTTTCTACCTGCCACATATCAGTTTCTCCTAATTTTTCTACTTCAGATTCCAGCGCGTAGGCTAGATAGAACGGGTAGGGTCTAGAGATATCATCAAGAATATTTTCTGAAAGGATCAGTTGCTCATAAGTAGTCGACTGAGGTGTCCAGTCTCCCATCAGTCTATGGGCAATTGCATTCTCCTCCTGATCAGTAAATCTTGCTAGCGCTTTCATCATAAGTTTCTGAGAGACACCAACACGGAAACCGCCCGTAATTAACTTGTTAAAAACAAAGCGTTCTGCATAGTTCATCTGAGACCATGCACCTAATACGAATCGTTTCTTTTCCTCATCTTCTTTGTCGTAGAGAGCAATCAACTGATCTATCCACTGAAATAATTCTAAATCATTTCCCTCAGTGGCAATCGGCAGTACTAAAGCGATTGTCTCGGCAGTATCACCTACCGAATTATAACTCTCATTAAATAACCATTCTGGAATATCTGCTATCTCTGCTGCCCATTCTCTAAGTAAGCTTACTTTTACACTTCGCTTAGGACGTCTGTGTGATAAGATTCCAATAGCCCAGAGCTTATCCTTATCGCTCGCTACTCCGAAATAATCTACTAATGATTCCACTTTCAGTGTAGTCTTAGTGGTCTGATCTAAATTTGTGAAGAGCTGTGCAAATTTCTTCATGATGTAGCTTCAGTTTCTTCTTTTATCATTTCATTTGTCTCTCCTTCAAATTCTGTGTATTCTGTTCTAGCGTCTAATCCTTTTTCCTTTAACCATTTAGCAAATACATCAGTAAATCCGTGGGTGCAAATCACTCTTGACGCACCTGTTGCTTCTATCGCAGCATTTAATCCATCCCAGTCAGCATGATCTGATAAGACAAATCCTCTATCTACGGCCCTTCTTCTTCTCGCTCCCCTGATCGCCATCCATCCTGAGGCAACACCTACTGATTGCGGCACCATTTTCTTGGACCAGTTAGATCCTATTGCTGCTGGTGGTGCGATGACGACATTCCCTATTAGATCTTTTTTATTTGTTTCCTTAGTAATCTGAATCGTTTCTTTCAGATTGATTCCTTGATTGCGTATAATCTTGTTTACGTTTTCTACGGCGGTATGTGTGTAAATTTTGCCAATAGAATGATCTAGTCCTCTTAATATTCGCTGAGCTTTCCCCAGAGAATAAGCACTTATAAAGGATACTTTTCCAGCCTCTCTATTGTTCTTCCACCAGAGATTAATATCATCAAGAATTTGAGACTGTTTCTTCCATTTATAAATAGGTAAACCAAAGGTACATTCCGTAATAAAAGTATTACATTTTATAGGTTCGAAGGCTGTACTCAGACCGTCATCTACCGTCTTATAATCACCAGAAGCAACCCACACCTCTCCTTTGTATGCGACACGTATCTGAGCTGAACCAGGAATATGCCCTGCTGGATGAAAAGAAAAATCCACACCATTTATCTGAGTCACCTCTCCGTATTTAATAGTTTGTAAATTGATTTTACCTAGTCTATATTTTATAACGGGTGCAGCTATATCTGTGCAGAGGTAGTGCTTATGGCCGTACCTGGAGTGATCAGAATGTCCATGCGTTATTAAAGCTTTTTCCACAGGACGCCAGGGATCTATGTATATCCTTGCCCGTTCACACCATATGCCTTCATTTGTAAATTGTAGTAATGCCATATAATGTAAAGATAAGTTAGATCTATGAAATTATATGAGCGGACGTAGGGATTCACTAAACGATAGATATCTAATTCAAAAATACTTTTGTTGAAATGGTATCTTCCCTAAAGAATCTAATGTATTAAAAATCGATAGCGTTCTTATGAGCCTAATTTCTACAAAAGATTTGTTAAATAAATAAAACTCTAATAGAGGATTACTAATTTTACTTATATTTCGTCAAACACCTCTTCTATGAAAATTATTCGTACGACTTTCTTACTCTTATATATTTGTCAAATATCATTTGGTCAATGTTATGATGCATCGATAAAGGATTTTAGCTTTACCCCTGGTCAACCTGCTATTGTAGGAGAAAACACAGTATTCGAATTTACGTTCTGTAACGATAACGATGAGCTTCCAGTAGACCCTGTAGGAGCCTTACGTTTAATTATGTCGCACTCGAAAATGAGTCCTACCGATATCTCACCTACAGGAATTCAGCAATCTGTTGATTTTTTTGATGTTTTATATTTGGAAGAATTCAAATCCTGGCAACTCACTCAGAATAAAGTCATTCCTACAAATGAGTGTATTACACTTAGTACTAGTTTGCTGGTCACGGGAGAGTCTACTTCAGACTTTCCTACTGCCGGACTAAATATAAATATTACTCCATCGGGAATAATGAGTGGAAGTAGTTGCTTCGAATCAGAAGACGATAATCTCATTGCATTGACAACAGCCGTAATTCTCGTAAATACGAACAATCCTACTTTAGACACACCTATTAATGTTTTTCCGAATCCCGCTGACTCTGATTTTCTGCATGTCAATATATTACAGACAAAAGATCCAATAGCTTACTGTATTCATAGCACTAGTGGAAATAAATTAATATCATCTAAGCTTAGAAAAGAAGAAAATAAAATAGATATAAGTGCTCTTGTACAAGGGGTCTATACCTTACAAATTCGATTTCCTTCTGGTTCCAAGTCTGTAAAATTTATTGTGCTATAGTAGTCTATTTGAACTAATCCAAAGCTTATGAGAAATATTTTTCTTAAGGGAGAACCCTTAAATTAATAATAAGTCCATCTAAAGGCAATTGTATTATTTTAGGTTTCGTTTAATTTTAACAATATAGATTTATTGTAGTTGGATATTTTTCATTCTCAGGAATTATAATAATTTTGTATTACTTCTTACATACGAGATAAGCAAATACCCAATCAGACTTTCTTTTTATAACCCTTGGCTACTCTGTAGTCACCTAAAATCAATTGAATGTTACGAAATGGTACGTTTTTCATAATGATTATACTAATGAGTTCTTGCGTGAGTAAGAAAAAAATGGCAGAAATGCAGCTTACACATGATCAGCTTAAGAGGGACCACGACAATACATTGATAGAGTATGACATATATAGAAAACAGTGTGAAGAAGACAAACTAGCCTTACGTAATAAGGAAAATGACTCTGTCACAAAAAACAAATATTTACAAGAAAGCATAGCTGAAAAAGAACTGCAAAACAAAGATCTCCGGACAGAACTAGAGTATCAAAAAAAGACGGCTACTAATCTGCTAGACCGATTATCAGATCTATCTATCGTAAGTAAGGAAGGCGCCGCTAGTATAAAAAACTCGCTAGAGACGCTGAACAGACAAAGTGGTTACATACAAGATCTCACAGGGACAATCCAACGCAAAGACTCTGTGAACCTATCTCTAGTTATGAACCTTAAGCGCTCTCTCTCTGATATAAATGATCAGGATGTCAATGTAGAAGTCAAAAAAGGAGTCGTATATGTTTCCTTATCTGATAAGCTATTATACAACTCTGGTAGTTCTGCGGTAAAAGCTTCTGCAGAGCTCGTACTATCTAAGATAGCAAAAGTTGTAAACGACCATAAAAATCTAGATATACTTATAGAAGGCCATACCGACAATGTCCCTATTTCTAATTCTTGTGTCTCTGACAACTGGGACCTTAGTGTAAAAAGAGCCACCTCTGTTGCCAGAATATTACAGCAAAAATATGCTGTGGATCCTAGCAGAATTACAGCTGGTGGTCGTTCCGAATTTTCTCCAAAGGCTAGCAACGACAACAGCTATAATAGAAGTATAAATAGGAGAACAGAGATAATAATACTGCCTAAGTTAGATGAGTTTTTTGAGTTATTAAAAGCGCCACAAGGGTAGGTAGATAATTCTATTGATTGCAATCAAAATTCATAATTATGTATTGATACTATTAAATGTTTTAGAAAAATAGTGCCAAAACCTAATTACTATTTTAACCTACCATATGGGAAAAATAAAGCTTTACTGAAACTTATGAAAGTAATTCCGCTTACCAGTATAATTATTCCTTTTGCGAATTTCTCATTTAGGAACCTGTCCTGAAAAACAGCCGTACCAAAATAAATTTGAAAGAATAAAATAGTGGATATGCAGACCCAAGCAACCTTAACCATAGATTTATTTCCAGATCGAATTGTATTACTAAAGGTTAATGCTAAAAATGCAAGGAATAATGAGAAGTAGATCTCTGGACTCGGTGAAATGGTATTGTTAAATTCCCAATAAGATACTAATCCGATTACTATCGAATGAGCCATATTGAGGTTTGACAATCTTGAAGGGTCCATGTATTTCTTAGACTAAGTTTTCGCAAAGCTATATAAAAAGAGAGGTAAAAATAGTCTGCATTCTTACCTCTCTTCCTTTTATATGCTTCTGAGATTTACTCCGCAATTGTTATTGATAAGATCTGGTCTCCTTTTTCTATTTTATTGACAACTTCCTGATCTGCTTCTCCTTTCACTTTTCCGAAAACGGTATGATTTCCATCTAACCAAGCAGTTTCTACATGCGTAATGAAGAACTGAGAACCATTAGTTCCAGGTCCTGCATTAGCCATAGACAATACCCCCGGTCCATCATGTGTACATTCTGGATGAAACTCATCTTCGAAGTCATAACCAGGACCTCCATATCCCATTCCAAGAGGACATCCTCCCTGTATCATAAAATCTGGAATGACTCTGTGGAAAAACAACTGATCATAATATCCTTTTTTCGCTAATCCTAAAAAATTAGCTACTGTCTTAGGGGCTTTCGTTGCGTATAGATCTAGGTGTATATCACCTTTTGATGTTTGGATCGTTACTTCTACATCTTTATCAAAGCTAGCATTAGCTATGATCTCGAGCATCTCTTCTTTATTAATTTTATCTACTGCTGACATTTTATATATTTTGGTGCAAATATATGTTTTTTGTCTGAATTGCTTATCTGTCTTTATCACGGATTTTATGGACCTGCCTCCTAGAGCGCAGCGTAAGCTAGTTAGAAGGCTAGAAAGATTATTGACATTCTACTCTACGATAATATTATTAGCTCTCATCGCATTCATACCTCCTGTGAGATTATATAGATTTTCATAGTCTGCCTTTTTAAGTATATCTATCGCTTGAATGCTTCTTTTTCCAGATTGACAAATAAGTATTGTAGGTCCGTTTTTGTTTATCTCCTGAAGTCGATTTGACAAATTAGAGAGCGGTATATTTAGTGCAACTATGTGGTCTTCTTTATACTCTATCTTTTCTCTGACATCTATCATTTGGCACTTATTCTCTTTCAAGAAAGACTTCAGATTGTGTACATCTATAGAAGAAACTTCATCTGCCGCACTAATTCCACAATGCAAATCATAATCGAGAAGTTCCCTAATCGTTGGATCATTCCCGCTTATAGGATTTGAGTCAATAGCTTTAATATTTAATTTTGTAAAAGTAGTTTCCATAGCATCGTATATCAAGAGTTTTCCTGATAAACAAGGTTTAGATAAAAGCACTTTGATCGCTTCTATTGCCTGTAGAGAACCAATTATTCCGGGTAGTACACCTAGCACGCCTCCTTCAGCACAACTAGTGATCTGATGTGCAGGAGGAGGATGAGGAAATAGATCTCTATAGTTAGGTCCTAGATCGCCATCTAAATTGACATGATTAAAAACACTTACCTGTCCCTCCCACTGGTGAATTGCGCCATATATTAGTGGCTTAGCTAGAAAGAAACATGCATCATTAAGCAAGTATCTTGTAGGGAAATTATCTGATCCATCAATAACTAGGTCATACTCCGCTATTATACTTTCTGCATTCTTACGCCTAATCGCAGTAGGATATGCTACCATTTCAATATCCGGATTCAATAGAGCTAAATTTTCCTTTGCCGCAAGCGCTTTATTTTTTCCTATTTGTGATTCTTTAAAATGTACTTGCCTATGTAAATTACTGAGTTCCACCTTATCAAAATCTACAATTCCTATCTTCCCTACTCCTGCACCCGCAAGATATGACAATACAGGACCTCCAAGACCCCCTGCTCCGACAACTAATACTGAAGATTGCTTAAGTAGTTGTTGCCCTTCCATTCCGAACTGAGGCAATATAGTCTGTCTACTATATCGAAGATTTTCTTTATCTGAGAACATTTAATTTCTAATTACATTTATAACTCAATATAGGTATATTAGTATGTAAACATTGACATTTTCTACTAATCTCATAATAATAGCTTTTGTGCCAAATTATAGTTATTTTTGTATGTAATATTTATTTTGTGTCAACCTTTAAACTTAGAAAAAAATTACTTTAAAATTGGAGCGTGATGAAGACTATTTGCTAGAAGAAATCCTTTGTATTATAAGAATTAGAATCTTCAAAGGAAATCTTAAATTATCATAAATTGGCGGTCTTACTGAAAACCAGAAAATCAGATACAACATAAATTCATACCATTTATATTTCTTTTTTGACACATCTAATTTAACCGTAATTGCAATAAGCTATGTGAAACGTAATCCAGAACATTTAGATTCATTATTAAAATGAGCACCCTACATATAAGCAAATCTATACACTGATTGTGTATATTTTTTTTTATTAATTACCATTCATATCTCAAGCCATAATGTCAAAAGCCATACTCATTATATCAGCTGGATCCTCCTCCAGACTTGGCAAAGCTAAGCAACTGGTCAACTACCGTGGTGATACGTTGATAAATCATGTTCTGAAAGAATGCCTTCTCAGCGAGTTAGGGGATATATTTCTAATCCTGGGCGCAAATAAAGCAAAGATCGAAACCCAACTTACACCAGGCAATTATAAGATCTTATTTAATGAAAACTGGGAAGAAGGTATGGGAAATACAATTGCATATGCTGTATCAGAAGTTTGCGCTGCAAAACCTTATGAAGGACTCTATATTGTTTTGTCAGATCAGATCTTTTTGGATCATCATCTATTAGAGAAAATCCGTAGTCATACAGATGTATATCCTACTGCGCTTATCGTATCTAAATACCAAGAAGGACAAGGTCCACCCTCCTATTTTCCTGCGAAATATTTTAGACCATTAAGTAAACTCACCGGTGATGATGGGGCGAAAGAAATAATCCAAGCTAATCGAGATGAAATAATTTATGTTAATTTCGAGAAAGGAAATATTGACATAGATACTCCAGAAGATTTAAAACACTTATTATAAATTGCTGTTACATCATCTAATATGAAAAAGAATTTTTCGCACTTATCTAAAACTGGAGATCCTACAATGGTAGATGTAGGGGAAAAAAAAGTAAGCCGAAGAGAAGCAGTAGCAAGAGCTGTTATCGAGATGGATGCAGAGATTATAGATCGCTTAGAAAACGATGAGATTCATACTAAGAAGGGTCCGGTATTTCAGACAGCTATCCTAGCAGGAATTATGGCAACTAAGCGTACAAGTGAACTCATTCCCTTGTGTCATCCTATTTCGTTGGACAAGAGTTCCATTGACATAAAAATAAATGAGTCTAAGCAAATAATAATAGACTGTACTTGCATCATCCATTCTAAAACTGGAGTCGAGATGGAGGCCCTAACTGGAGCCTCTGTTGCAGCACTGACCATCTATGACATGTGTAAAGGGTTTTCTCATAATATCATAATTAAGGAAACCAAATTAATGAAAAAAACAGGAGGGAAAAATGATTTTGAAAGGACATAAAAAGCATGCGAATTTACTTCGACCTGAGGGAGGAAAATATCACGCACTAGAGTGGTCTTTTATCGGAGCACCCTGTGATCGAATAAAAGAAATTGTGGTTGCGATAAATAAGCAAATGTCTAATCGATGTAAAATAGCCTATATGGATGATGACCACAATATAGATGATACGAGACCTCTAGACTTCCACGAAGAATACCAGTACAGAATCAGTCATTATAATTATGCTTTTAAAGCTGATGACCCTAGTCCTAGATTCAAATCTCTATTCCAAAACTGCGACGGCGTTTTCTTAAATGGAAATCATTACACAGCACAAAGGCAGATCGTAATTATCAATCAAAAGAAAAAAGAATCTCTGAGTAAAAAGCTAGATCGACTGACTAATGTAGGAATGATTATTTTTGATAAGGGAGAAGATATACTCTATGATTTTCTAAAAGATGATGCGCTTAGTCTATCTTCAACTCCGCAGTTTTCTATTTCAAATATCGAAGGAATAAGTAATTATTTTACACAGGTAATCCAAGAAAATACTCCTCTACTTCATGGCTTATTTTTCGCAGGAGGAGAAAGCAGACGTATGGGACAAGATAAGGTCAAGATGCAATATCACAAAGAGGACCAACTAACTCATTATACTAAGTTACTATCAAGATACTGCGAACAAGTACATATCAGTACCGCCCGCAAAGAAAGCTATCCTAAAATGGATAATCTACTGGTCGATAAGTTTATTGGTCTCGGGCCTTTTGGTGCATTACTCACTGCTTTTCAACATGATCCGAATAAGGCATATCTAAGTTTACCCTGTGATACGCCATTAATAGATGCAAAAGTTCTAGAGCAACTTATTGCTGGTAGAAACCCATCAAAGACTGCAAGCTGTTTTCATAATCCTGAAACTGGTTTTCCTGAACCGCTCATAACCATCTGGGAACCTAGAGCTTACCCAAAACTTTTACAATATTTATCACAAGGTTACTCGTGTCCAAGGAAAGTACTGATCAATTCTGAAATAGAAGAAATACAACTAGAAGACCCTATAAAGATTATGAATGTGAATACACCAGAAGATGAACAAAAGGTGCGATCATTTATGGAAAAAATAAACTAGTTACGCTGCAAATACTTCTTATAAATTCTTTCTGACGATGTTGTAATATGGTATTAGATTAAGCCTTCTATTTTACATAATAAACTAAACCTTGATCGGGTCGAAATTTTTTCATATAAAGACCCTATAGATAATCGATTTGTTATTATCTTAGAAATACGTTAATTATCTTACTATGAAATATACGCTCATCCTTTTCTCTATAATGCAATGCTTACTTCTGAATAGCCAGTGCAATTATCTTGCTTATGATGGCTTTAACTATGATGAGAATCTAGCAATGGAAGGCATGGCTGGTGGTACAGGATGGGAGTCTCCCTGGAATGTACAGAATGAAAATATAACGATTCCTGGATTTAATACCGTAGGAAATTCTCTTCCTTATAATGATCTGCAGCTATTAGGTAATGCCGCATCAGGAGGATTCAGTTACCTTACCATGGGTAGGAGATTTGATACGTCAGAAAATGGACCATTTTCCGATTATGTATCCTCTGGTAGCGATGGCATAGGCACGGAAACAGATGGCGTCTTATGGTCGAGTTTTGTTATAAGCAAAGATATCGATAATGATCAGTCTGTGTTTATCAGTATGCATAATGATAATACAGGATGGTGTAATGATTGTACTTCTGAAAAAATTGCTGTAGGTTATTTTGGTACTAATTCTAATAGTGGAGCCCAACGGTACTGGACGCTGTTACTAAACGACACTTATCATTTAAGTACTATTTCTGTCACGATAAACCAACCAACGTTAATCGTCGTGCGAACTACGTTTGTTGCTGGAAATACGCAAGTAGATTTCTTTGTTAATCCTCCAACTATAGGCAACAATGGTATACCTACTCCAGCTATTAGTCAATCAACTGGAAGTGCAAATGTTATCAGAAGTGTTGCAACCTATTTAGGCAATACGCCAAATAATGCGAGAGTAGATGAATTAAGAATGGCCAGTTCTTACGCTTGCGTAACACCGGACTCTAACGTCAATATTAATCTACCTCCTACAGCATCCATATCTATGTCACCCAGTACAGGTATATCTCCGCTATCGGTCACCTTAGATGCAAGTGGATCCAGTGATCCAGAAAACCAAACCCTGACTTATCTTTGGGATTTTGGAGATGGTAGTCCTAGTTCTAACTTAGTAAATCCCCCAGCGCATATCTATAACGGAGTCGGTGAACTTACCGTTTCCCTGACCGTAACAGACCCAGCCGGACAAGAACACACTGCTTACGAAGTATTAACCTTATTAGATTCCGATGGTACTTTCCCATGTCAATCTACTGTTACGTGTCTCCAAATGGCCTCATGCAATGCTGCTGATGGAATACTTAGAGTGAATGCTGGCAACAATACTTTCGAACTTAGAAATACACTGAACGAAATAATTACGCCCACTACCGCGAATGAGTTTCATAATCTCGCAGCAGGAAACTACACGCTCGATATATCTGGAGGAAGCAGTAGTTGTGCCGACGCTTATAGTTTAGAAATTAGAAGGGATAGTACGACTTGCACAGGCTGGGAACCTGCTCTATGCGCAATGGATATCGGAACCAATATTACTGGTCTTGCCGACTGGAGTGTCGAACGTCCATTCAGAAATCTAATGAAAAATATACGACCAGATATAATTACTTTTTCTGATAACTGCGGATGCTGGAACGCGGAAGTTACAGACGAAATGTCTATAGATGCATCTGGCTACCCCACATCATTACCGCAGACTACATCAGTCGGAGCGACAAGAGTTAGGTATGTGCTTTCTACAGAGGAAGGAAATCTACGAGCAGATAGTAGCTACGTCTTGATATATGACGGAGTAGGGATTATTAACATTTATGGTGTTACTGTACAAAGTAATGATCCTAATAGGCTAGAGTTTATTGCGGGAGATGATAATATAATAATTCATATCGATGAATCTGCTGCTGGAGACTATATCAGAAATATAAGGTTAGTAAAACGCTCAGATGAAGGTGTAGATCTAAGTATCCAACCGTTCTATCAGAGCTTTCTTGATAAAATAGAACCCTTTAATTTAATAAGATTTATGGATTGGGGTTCGACAAACAACAGTCCATTAGTAGCTTGGTCAGATAGATCTTCTGAAGATTATTTTACATACGGCACAGGTGCAGGAGTTCCCTATGAAAAGATGATCCAGCTTGCAAATCAGCTAGAACAAGACTTATGGATATGTGTACCTCATCAGGCTGATGATAATTTCATTCTACAAATGGCAACGTTATTTAGAGATGGATTAGATGATGACAGAACGATATATCTAGAATATTCTAATGAGGTATGGAATTGGATATTTGATCAAGCACACTACAATAATGACAACAAGCCTTCTAACCTTTCTTATGGTAGAGCTATGGCTGTCAAAGCAAAAAATGTATTTGACATATGGCATAATGTATTTGTCAATGAAGAATGTAGAGTCAAAAGAGTGCTAGGATTACAAGGTGGTTTCAACTCCCTAAATGAAGAGATCTTATCTCAGCTCAGTACAGAGGATTGGGACTATGGATCTCCTACACACTACTTCGGATTAGACCACAGCGATCAGGGGATTCCAGTGCTAAACGCAAGCAGTACCTACCAAGATATAATGCTTAATGCAGCTAATAATTTTGCTGCTTTCAGCCAAGACGTAAAGCAAGATTACAGAAATGTGCAAGTATATGGAAAAGAGGTCATCACGTATGAAGGTGGTCAGCATTTCGTAGGCAACGTATTCGGTGTACCCTATGATTATCAGGAAGCTATGTGGGAAGCTCAGAATAGTCCTGAGATGTACGATATGTATAATGCTGTCCATGATAGCATAAGACAGTGGGGTTGTAAGTTAGCAGCTAACTTCAGCCTGTCCTCTGTGCAAGAAAGTGTTTACGGCTCTTGGGGGGTACTACCCGATATAGATGTTCTTCCTCCCTACTCCTTAACCGCTCGTAAATACCAAGCATTGTTAGATAATATACCTGATAATAGTTGTTCAGACTTTCTTACTTGGACCGGGGACGTTAGTGTCAATTGGAGTAACCCTTGCAACTGGGATGGGAATCGTATACCTAATGAAAATGATGATGTGATTATACCTGGAGGCACTATATACCAACCAAGTGTAGATATAAATGGCGAGGCTAATTCGATTTGGGTGGCTATCGGTGCCATACTGACGGTGCTTACAGGATGGGAATTGAATATTAATTAGAATCTTACAGTTAGGAAAAAGTAAAAAGAAATAATCATTAGTTTACGAATAAAATTACATAGAACTAATGAATTATTATCACTCAGAGTAATTCTATATTTACCTATTCTCACTTCTTTCATCTCCTGCTGATATATCATTCAGAATAAATTCTCTATTCCATTTTTTTTCGACTAACCTTGAAGTTAGATTTTAGATTCTATGTAAGTGTACTAAATATATTTAGTACATTTAGGTGCACGGCGGATTGGTTAACCAGTTTACGGTAGATTGAAATATAAGTTACCTCATCTTATAGGAAGTAAGAGATAATTAACTAGATTCAGCCGCCCAAAATTAATTCAAAATATTTAAATTATATTAATTTCTCTTGCTAAAGTTCTCTTTGAATATTGGAAATTATAATTATAAAAAGTAAATTTAAGTAAGAAAATGTCTTCTGATAATCACATCTTTAAGAAGATATTCAGCATTTCTATAATGTTGAATATTAACATCAACTATTATTGGTAAATTAAATATAACTTTAGTTTGCTCGTAAATTGTAAATTAGGTTTCGTGAACATTAACCAGATAGCATATCAAACATAATAATAATTCAGTATGCAATTATCGAGTCAAGAATATGATCTCCTAAAGCACAAAATAGTGGAGAATATTTCAATGTTAAAACTAAGAATTTACATAGGTGCATTTTTACTTTTCGTAGCTAGTGTTGTTGGTACAAGAAGGTCTTCTGTAAGTGGCATTGAGATGTTTGGACTTGCAAAGTTTTCATTAATTTTCATTTTGATTCTTATTTTCTGGAGTGTTGTCTGGGCTTGGGTTTTAAAATTGTATGAACTTTTAAAAGATAAAAAAGAACAAACTAAAGAAAGACATACTAGCCTAGTTGAATCAATTTTTAATGGGACCAATAGTATTGAAATTAGAGTAAATAATAAAAAACATCAATTGGAAATAGATTGCAATTTGTTTTTTAATTTCGAATTAAAAAAAGACGATCAAATTGAATATGATATTTTTAAAAATTCCAATCTACTAATTCGAATAAATAAAATAAATGATAAAAAAATTGATTTCCTTAATATATCTACATATGAAATTTAATAAAGACAATTCCCATCGATACCCAAATTGAGGAACTATCTCTAACAATAGCTATGACGATCATATCTCCCTCGTACCTCGTGAGAGAAGTCGCATAGCCGGAGCCGTTAATCTACATTATTAGTATAACTGTATGTGTAATCAAAAATATAGTTCTTTACAATTATGAAATCAAAAATAAGACTAACTCAGCGAATTAAATTCAGCTTCTTACTGACAATAATATTAACTGCTTCACCTAGCAATATAGGTTTTAGTCAAAATCTCTCTGACCTACTTCCGGATTAGAATTCTTTAAAGTCACATTTCCTTTAGATGAAAATGAGAATGATTACATTGGCGTTGATTATGAAAATAGAGACATTCCGCATATAGATTCTTAGGAAAGTAATGACCTAGTGGACTAGACACCATCTGCAACTTATGGAGATTATTTTTTTGAAGATGTTAATGAAGTTGTTTTCAGAGCACATTGTGCAGGTGCGCTTACAAGTCCTAATGCCTACCCTATATGTGAGTTAAGAGAAACTCCTAATGGTACAAATGATCTTTGGGAATTTGCTAACGAACATGAACTCAATACAACTTTCAGAGTAACAAACTTACCTAACTTAAAGCAAGAGGTTTGTATGCTCCAGATAAAAGGCAATGACAGCAAGAACACAAGTGGGACAAAAGAAGCCTTAAGGCTAGATTATAGACAAGATTGGAAACAAGGTCTCCACGCAACCATAAATGAAAATACAACTTTACAGCATATAATGGACTATTCCATAGGGCAAACTATAATTTCTAGAATGTATGTAAACAATGGCGAAATTACGATCGAACTAAATAACATAGATATTTCAGGAAGTAATGGGGAGTGGGAATATGTCTATGATAGCGATTATTCTCATGGTTATTTTAAAGCTAGCGCATATACCCAATCATCTGTCTGGGAAGAAAAAAATGGTGTAGGAAACGAACTTCCTGATGCTTATGGAGAAGTAAGATTCAGCGAACTCATATTAAGACCTCTAGAGGATATTTGTAATCCTACCCCTCCTACAAATCGACAGGTGGTAAGTGTAACTACAGAAAGTGCGATTATTAGCTGGGATACTGTGCAAAATATAGATCATTATAAAGTTCGTCATAGAGAAATGGGATCTTCATCATGGATTAAAACGAGGTTAACACCCCGCTTTTTTTTATCTAGATCTTTGATTCCTAGACCCGCTAGATCTTCGAGATCCACCACCTCCAGATCTTCCGCCAGACCTTCCGCCGGATCGACCACCAGGTCCTCCTCTAGACTTCTTACGATTAGCAAAAAACTCTTGCTTTCGTTTATTTTTTTCTTTATTGAATTCTTTTTTCTCTCTTTCAGTCATAGCCTTCTCTGTCTGCGGAAAAGGATTATCAGTGATAACTTCTATCTTCTTGTTGATTAACTTCTGTATATCCTTAACATAACTATTTTCTTCTGGCTCGCAGATAGATATAGCAGTACCATTCTCCCCTGCTCTACCTGTTCTACCTATCCTATGAACATATGTTTCTGGAAGATTAGGAATATCATAGTTGATTACCCAGCTAAGCTTATCTATATCTATTCCCCTAGCTGCAATATCAGTTGCTATCAGCACCCTCACTTTTCCATCCTTAAAATCTTTCAGAGCTTTTTGTCGCTGGTTCTGGCTTTTGTTTCCGTGGATTGCTGCTGTATTAATATTCTTGTTCCTTAAGTGTTTAGCTATCTTATCCGATCCATGTTTTGTTCTACCAAAAACTAAGACCTGATCCATCTCTGGGTTATCTAGGATGTGCAATAATAGATCTCGCTTACTCATTCTATTAGTGTAGTACAAATATTGTTTAACCGTATCTGCTGCTGAAGATACCGCTGCAACTTCTACCTTGTGCGGATTATCTAACATCTGTGAGGACAACTTTACAATATTATCTGGCATCGTTGCAGAGAAAAATAATGTTTGTCTATCTTTCGGTACTAACTTTAGTAGTCTTTTTACATCATGGATAAAACCCATGTCTAACATTCTATCTGCCTCATCTAATACTAGTATTTTTACTGTACTCAGATCTACGTAACCTTGGCTTTGTAGATCTAGTAATCTTCCTGGTGTAGCTACTAAGATGTGTACACCTCCACGTAACTGTTGTACTTGCTTGTGTTGTTTAACACCTCCAAAGATAACAGCCTGCTTAATGTTTGTGAATTTGCTGTACTCCTTGATATTTTCTTCTATCTGTATAGCAAGTTCTCTAGTTGGTGTCACAATTAGTGAACGTAAAACTGGCTTTTTATTACTTGTCTTTTCTATCTGATGTATTAGCTGGATAATGGGAATGGCAAATGCTGCGGTTTTTCCCGTCCCAGTTTGTGCAGTTCCTAGTATATCTCTTCTTTTGAGAATAGGTGGAATTGCTTTTGCTTGTATAGCTGTAGGCGTAATATAATTTTTCTCTTTTAAAGCCTTACATATAGGCTCTAAAACTCCTAGATCTTCAAAACTCATGTTTCTTGTTTATTTCTGCTCTTCCTTAATCTTGGGAAACTTAATAAGAGTGGATTTTAATAAATATGTTGCAAAGGTACAAATATTTTATAAAAGATGTTTTGTAATATGTAAATACTTGATTTTCAATTGTTATAATTGATTTTTAGTTAGAGTTGGTAGCATGTTAAGTTGTGGAGTTTTGAAGTACTGTTAATCTGTATAGTTGTGAAGTTGTGGTAATTTGAAGTTGTAAAGTTAATAAGTTTTGGAGTACTGTTAAATTGTGAAGTTGTGGTGATTTGAAGTTGTGGTGATTTGAAGTTGTGTTTTCCGTTATTGCTACAGATTTTTTTAGTTGGGATTTATAAGTTACTGCGATGATAATATTATCTGTAAAAATAAATAGGATAGGCTTTTCCTGAAAGATATATATCTTCACCTTGCGGTAAATGTATGAAAGCATCCCCTTCACAAAGGTTCGCAAGATCTCCAGATCCATTTCCTTTCTTTGGGAAAGCAAGTATCTTTCCTTCCGTAGAATATTCTATTTTTACTTCTAAGAAATAACTTAGATCTGGCCGGAAGCTGACCTCCTCTTGTAGGATAGCGTATGGTCTGGATTTTTCCTTTTCGCCTAGGCAGGTACTGAGCCACTCCATAAAATAAATCTGGGTACACATAAATGAAGAGACAGGATTTCCTGGCAATGCAAATATGGTACACTGGTCTCTATATTTTCCAAACCAAAATGGTTTTCCTGGCCGCTGTTGTATCTTATGAAATAATTTCTCTACACCTATTCTTTCCATTGCTTCTGGAATAAAGTCAAACTTACCTTTAGACACGCCACCGCTCAGAATAATCACATCGTATTCCTCTACGGCAGTCTCTAAAAAATTTACAATCTCATCTAGCTTATCATCAAGATGCTCTAGCCTATAACTTATGCCATACGATCTGAGTGTAGACCCTATTCTATATACATTACTTTTTCTTATCTGATAAGCTTCTGGTTGTTGGTCTATTTCTACCAACTCATCACCCGTAGAGATGACCATCACCTTAGGTAATGTCGCTACGAGAATATCTTTCTTACCGATGGAAGCTCCCACCCCTATTTCAGCTGGAGAAATTTTTTGTCCCGACGCTACCAGTAGCTCTCCTGTCTTTCTATCTTGCCCTAGTGTATGGATATTCTGACCTTTCCTATAGCTTGCACTTACCGTAGCGATCTCATTCTCTATTGCTACTTCTTCATACCTGATCACGGTATCTGTTCCTAATGGCAACACTGCTCCAGTCATAACTTCTAGACAGTTATTATTATCACTTAATTTCATCTGAGGCGACCCCGCTGCTGCAACGCCCTTTATAAAAAATGATTTCTTTCCTGGATCAGAGGGATCAAAACTTATAGCTATGCCGTCCATAGTTATCCTATCATAAGGAGGTAGGGGTCGATCACTAAGCCAGTCCTCTTTTAGAATTCTAGTTATACTATTCTCAAGGGATATCTGCTCTACGCCGAAAGGTTTACAATCTTGCAGGATAATTGTTTTCGCTTCTTCTACTGTTATCATATTATACTTTTATCCTCCTATAGTAGACATAGATTCAGAAACAGGCGCCTGTAATATTCTATTATTTTCTGCTTCGAATCCGTCCTTAGGTTTGTTAGCTAGGGCGGATTGCAATGCCTCAGTTACTTGAGTATCTGATGCTCCTGCTCTCAGCATATTTTTGACATTAAAAACACCATTATCATATAGGCAAGTCTTGATCGTACCCTGAGGTGTGAGTCTTATTCTATTGCAAGAACCACAGAACGTTCTACTATATGCGGCAATAATACCGAAATCTCCCAGGTATCCCTCCACCTTATAATTTTGGGATGTAGAATATAATGGATCTTTAAGTTTCGATACGGTAGCGTACTTTTCTCTTATTATCTGCATTATTTTGACATAAGAAAGAAAACCTTCATTACCTTGTCCATCCGTTCCGTTAAATGGCATTTCTTCTATAAATCTAATTGTTATTTTCTTATTTTTTGTTAGTTCCACCATCGGCAATATATCCTCGTCATTTCTCCCCCTCATAACAACCATATTGATTTTGACATGAATACCCAGAGCCATCATCTGCTCTAGACAACTCATTACCTTAGGAAAATCATCTCTTCTTGTAATGTCAAAAAAACGCTGGCGATCTAAACTGTCAAGACTAAGATTAATCTCGGAAATACCCAGTGCAAGTAATTTAGGAAGATGATGTGATATCAGCGTTCCATTAGTTGTTAGTCGTATCTTATCCAAGCCAGGAATCTCACTGATGGCCTCTAAAAAAGCCATCATATCTTTACGAATAAAAGGCTCACCTCCTGTTATTCTCACCTTGCTAATCCCCTGCTTTACAAACACTCTAGTAATCCTGAGCATCTCCTCATAAGTCATCAGTTCTGACTTGTCTACATAGTTAATACCTGCCTCTGGCATACAATAGAAACACCTAAGGTTACATCTGTCTGTAACTGCTAGGCGCATATAATTGATTACTCTACCGTGCTTATCGTATAACATAGGGTGGAAGATAATCCAAAAAGAGATAACTCCTGATAAAAGAACAAAAAAATGATCTCTTATTTTATTTACCCCATTATTCCGCACCTGCAAAACTTAAAATACCTTATTTTACATGCTGAATAAGACAGCGTAGATGAAGGAGATAGAAAAGATTATAAGACGCCACGATCAGATAGATTGGACGCAAGAAAAAACGGCTCTGGGAACGGTAGTGCGTGTAGAGGCATCAGCTTACCGCAGGATAGGTGCGCGAATGTATGTTTCTAGCAACGGGAATTGGGAAGGTGGAATAAGTGGCGGTTGCCTAGAGGGCGACGCGCTAAAAAGAGCTCTTATTGCCATCTCTAAAAATAAAAGCTCAGTAGTTGTCTATGATACGATGGAGGATGATGCACATCAGATCGGTGTCGGCCTAGGATGCAATGGAATAATAGAGGTTATGTTTACACCGATAGATCCTAGAGACGCTCAGAATCCTATAGAAATGATACGTCACAAGGTGTCCAGTAGAAGGCTAAATCTTGTGTATCAGATCATTGCTGCTCCAGACAGTAACGAGATGAATCTAGGTAAAGTATATGAAGAAATAAATGACTTAGCTAGAGATACCCGTATAAATCCGGCTACGTTGGCAATAGAAAAAGAGGATATATTAGATCAGCAAAAATCAAAAGTCTGTTCATTTACAAACAGTCTGGGAGACGCCTATACTATCTTGTATGAATGCCTAATGCCTAAAACGAGGGTCATCTGTATAGGTGATAATTATGATGTCAATGCATTTATAGAAGTAGCACATCCACTAGGATGGGAGATCCATGTTGCTGGGAAAAAGAGAAAGATGAATAAATATATCTTTGATCACGCAGCAAGTATTTCTAGCTATGAAGCGGCGGTAGATATCCCTGTAGATTCTTACACTGCTGTCATTCTTATGTCTCATGATTATAAGACAGACTTAGATCTACTCCAACATTATATCCATATAGATGTTCCTTACATAGGATTATTAGGACCTAAGAAACGTATGGAGAAAATGCAAAATGAATTGAATGTTGTAGATATCGATATAGATCTGTATAATGCAGAAAATTTGCACGCTCCTGTGGGATTAGATATAGGTGCGGAGAGTCCAGAGGAAATTGCTGTATCTATTATTAGCGAAATCCTATCTGTAATGAGGAATAGGAATGGGAAAAAACTGAGATATCGCAAAGGACCTATTCATAAAAGGGAAATGTAAAAAAAGTAAAAATATAATATGCAAATAGAAATCATTGCTTTCGGTATTGCTAAAGATATCATCAATCACAGGTCGCTAAATATAGAAGTAAATAAAGGTATTTCCATCGCGGAATTAAAAGCACTCTTACTAGAGCAATATCCAGCTTTTCATAAAGTAGTAAGCCTGAGCTTTGCTGTTAATGAAGATTATCAAGAGGATGATTATACTCTATCTGCTGGAGAAAAAATAGTTATAATTCCTCCTGTATCTGGAGGCTAGTCATCAATAAGATTTTAATGATAGACATACAATTATATAAGCAATCAATAGATGCCACCTCTGTGGAAGATAGCGTCTATGACGATACTTGCGGAGGTATCGTAAGCTTTGTGGGCACGGTAAGAAATATCACCAAAGGAAAAAAAGTCCTTAGACTAGAGTTCGAGGCATATCAAAGCATGGCGCTCAAAGAAATGCGCAAAATTGCACTAAGTGCGACGACCAAGTGGCCAATCAAAAAACTAGCTATACACCATAGGACTGGATCTATACCGATCGGTGGTATAGCTGTACTAATCTCAGTATCTTCTCAACATCGGGCAGATGCATTTGAGGCATGCAGGTTTTGTATAGATACGCTAAAAACAACTGTACCTATTTGGAAAAAAGAAATCTTTGAGGACGGAGAAACATGGGTTTCTGCGCATCCATAATCAACTTAAGCATTAATGACATCAGAATAAAGTATGGGAGTTGGATATTCTTCCTTAAGTACTTGCTTCAGTACATCGAAGGAGGTTACAACACCTTTTAGTTCATTCCTTAGATTAACTACGGGTAATGTTTTGAATCTTTTGTCCATAAACAGCTCGGCAGCAGTACCTACCTTATCTAGTGGCGTTAAGCGAATAGGATTCGTGCTCATAATTTCACTAATATTTTTGCAATCCTTACCTGATCGGCTATTTTTCCAAAGATCATGCGTAGTAATCATACCGACTAATTTGCCCGCATCGACAACAGGCATTTGATTGATTTGGTTTTGCTCCATAAATTGGACGATGTCATCAATTTTTTGCTCTGGACTAGCTACCTTAGGATTAGTAGTCATAATCTTGCGAACTTGTTCATTCATCATACTGTCTGTGATTTTGGTTTTAAATTGTACTATAATATATTAAAAAATAATTAAATAGCGAAATAAAATCTAAATTTTGAGTAAATATGCATAGACTTACTCTTACTATTACACCTATTTGTAAAATAAACATTGGTTTAATTCGTTTTAAGCCACTTATACACGAAATATTCAACTAACTTATCTAACTCTACTCTTTAACTAATCTTGTACGATCTGACTAGTATCTCCATGGGAGACTAAAGGCAGCAAGTCATACCACAGCTCATTGGGAAGACTATCTGAGGACAGCACACATCTTCACATATCTTATATCCAATTCACAAGATGATAGCAAGGTAATATTTTTGCTCATTCCAATTCGGATTACTCACATTGACCCACTACTACATAGTAGATAATTATATTTATATTTCGCTGAATCTGTATTTTTAATTGACATTCCGAGTATTTAGAATTACTTTTGTCTCAGGGTGGGAGACCTTCCTACCCTAGCCAATAGAGAAGTTGTTACAACTTCTCTATTTTAATTTTTGTGAAGTTCCATCTTTTACTATATATGTAGTTCCAGCCCATATAGTAACTCAGAATTTCGCATTAAATAAAATCTATAAGCTACATAAGGAACAATTCTTATCCTTTCTTCGTTACTATAATTCACATCGATATAAGATCGATATGTAGAACTTTTGAAATATGGGGCTGACATGGTATCGACAGGAAAGATTTCTGATACGTAAGCATGCGGGAGCAGTGATTATGCACTCCCTTAACAAATGATAATCAAACATTTAATTGGCAATCAAAGATTCGCCTTAGCTGCCTAATTTAGAATTAGATAAGCTTTTGAGCCTCACGCTTGACTCCTAATACACAGTGTGACTGCTCATCAACAAACCCTTAGGATAGGAAAAGAGAGTGTTTCGGCTCTAATCCAAAATTTAAGAAACTAAGCTGATGGCTGGTCGCTGTAAAACCTGCCTGATGTCGAAAACTCAATTTACAGATAAGCATGTAGAAAGCTTGTTAGAGCTTTATCTGGACCCGAGTTCGACTCTCGGCAGCTCCACTAGAGAATACCTTTGTGCAACAAAATAAATACGGAGAAAAAAGAAACAAGCCCCGCTTGATTTCTTTTTTTGTAGTATTTATTTCTGAACGTGAGTGAAGGCACAAAGTATTTTGACCTTGGGAGTGAACCGAGATCGACGCAGTCACCCTCGGCAGTCCAGCAAACAATTTTTTCAATACAGAGAAGAAAAAAGAAATAATACCAATTCTAGTTTAGAATGACGGTAATTATTTATTTTGTTCTTCATGTTCCTTCGTTAAAAAGCCTCGCCG
>ENA-ORXR01000966-ORXR01000966.1-marine-metagenome-genome-assembly--contig:-NODE-966-length-33349-cov-4.792979_pt1 | contig 33349 bp, 31 predicted proteins | sample MGYA00237866_ERZ511479 | MGnify/ENA metagenome assembly ERZ511479
GCGTTCTCGGCTGCTTCCTTCAGGCGTTGCATGGCCATGTTGTCGCTCGAGAGGTCGACGCCATGGTCGTTCTTGAACGAAACAGCCAACCATTCGATGATGGCTTCGTCCCAGTCGTCGCCACCGAGCTTGGTGTCGCCGCTGGTGGACTTCACCTCGAAGACACCGTCGCCGATCTCGAGCACCGAAACATCGAAGGTGCCGCCACCGAGGTCGAACACCAGGACAGTCTGATCGGTGTCCTTGTCGAGTCCATAGGCCAAAGCTGCCGCAGTGGGCTCGTTGATGATGCGAAGCACTTCGAGGCCTGCGATCTGGCCGGCTTCCTTGGTGGCGGTGCGCTGGGCATCGTCGAAGTAGGCGGGCACGGTAATGACAGCCTGATTGACGGCCTCGCCCAGATAGGCCTCGGCATCGCGCTTGAGCTTTTGCAGCGTGCGAGCCGATACTTCTTGGGCCGTGTAGTCCTTGCCATCGATGTCGATGGTCCAATTGGTGCCCATATGGCGCTTGACGGACCGCAGGGTTCGCTCGGGGTTGGTGATTGCCTGGCGCTTGGCAACTTCGCCCATCAATACTTCGCCGCTCTTGGCGAATGCAACGACCGATGGCGTGGTGCGGGCGCCTTCCGCGTTGGCAATGACGACAGGGTCGCCACCTTCGAGGACTGCAACTACCGAGTTGGTGGTTCCGAGGTCAATACCGACCGCTTTAGCCATGATGTATTTTCTCCTGCTTGCTCAGCAACGCTGAGTGGTGGTGGGTTCGAATTTTGGGTGCATCGACGCCTCGTGGAGGCCGCTCTCAACTACCCGATACGACACCGATGATACGTGCCGAATGGCTCTAACCAACCACCCCTATGGTGCATTCCCAGGAAAGTTGACAATTTCGATTTAGGGTCGAATTGCCCGGTCAAAATTTCACCTGCAACGCCGAAAAGAGTGACAAAGCGCGCGTTGCGGTCCAACCACCCACCGATGAGTATGAGCGCGTGACCTCGACAACACCCGCAGCACCCGACTTTCCCACGCTGACCACCAACCGGTTGATGCTGCGCGAAATCACGCACGACGACACCGACGCGATACTCGAGATTCACGGCGACCCGGAACTCATGAAATGGTTCGGCGAGCCGCTGGCCGATCGAGATGGCGCCACGAAGTTGATCAACATCCTCGCCACATGGCGTCTGCTTCCCGATCCCGGCGTCCGTTGGGGGATCGAACGCCACGACGCTCACGGGTTGATCGGTAGCTGTGGGCTCTTTCTGTGGCGTCGCACCGAACGCAGCTGCTCCCTGGGATACGAACTGGCTGGCGCAGCGCAGGGCCAGGGATACATGACCGAGGCATTGCAAGCTGCGATCGCGTGGGGTTTCGAGCACATGCATCTGCACCGCATCGAGGCCCGCATTCATCCAGAAAACACCCCGTCGCTGAATCTGGCCAAGCGGCTGGGCTTCAGCGTCGACGGCTTGCTTCGAGAAGCTGCTTTCTGGAGCGGCCAGCACCACGACCTGCAGGTTTTGTCGCTGCTCGAAACCGAACGGTGACCCGTCAGACTGGCACGACAGTGACCGGACAAAAAACTGATAAGGAGGGGCGGCCATCGACCCGCCTTGGATCCCCGGCGGCGCCGCAGTCAGCCCATCTGGCAGATAGCGATGACGACCACCGCCGAACGGCGCCGAAGTAGATCCATGTGATTGGTCTCGCCGATTGTCGGTTCGTTTGGGGTTCTCTTGTCGGTGACGCCAAGCAGTAGAGTCGAGCGCACCATGGCAACTGTTACTGAAGACGTGGTCGAGACCGACGCGGGCCCCAAGCGCGGTATTCGACCGACCCACATGATCATCGGCCTCTGGGTGGGCGTCGCGGTGGTGACCGCGCTGTCCGGCATTGCTGCGGCAGTGTTCGATTTCCACCATGAAGAGGGTGCGCAAACCCGGGCCGTGTTCGGCAACATCCCGACACCGATCAAGGCCATGTTCTATGCGCTGATCCCCACGCTGTTGATCTACGTCGGTTTCCAGCTGTCGTTCCGGGTCAAGAACTGGCAGCGTGGCGCGCCCGAGAACCGCAAGACCACCAAGAAGAACGTCAAGCAGCGTTTGGCCGACATGCGAGCCGGCCTGTATATGCAGACCCTCATGCGTGATCCCGTTGCCGGAATCATGCACTCGATGATCTACTTCGGCTTTCTGATCCTGATGGCCGTTACCACCACCCTCGAGATCGACCACCAACTGCCCGAATCGCTGAAGTTCCTCGACGGTGGCGTCTACAAGGGCTACGCACTGGTCGGCGATGCCGCCGGCCTCATGTTCTTCGCCGGTCTCATGTGGGCGCTCGGCCGACGCCTCGGCCCACGCTCGATGCGTCCGTACCGCATCCGCATCAAGAACAAGCCAGAACATTTCGTGATCCTGGGCACGCTGCTGGCGATCTCGATCAGCGGGTTCGGTGCCGAAGCGTTCCGCATTGCGCTCGATCAAGAGAACTTCAACAATGGCGTCGCCGAATTCGCCGATCCGTCGACCTTCGAGCAGTGGTCGTTCATTGGTTACCCGCTTGCTCAGCTGGTCGACGGTGTCGGCAACCTGAGCGGCTGGCATCAGGCGTGGTGGATTGCGCACGTGATCTCGTTCGCACTGTTCCTGATCATCTTGCCGACCACCATGTTGCGCCACATGCTCACCTCGCCCGCCAACATGTACCTGAAAGAGCGCGACCGTCCCAAGGGTGCCATGAAGCCCATGGCCAACCTGATGGAAACCGAGATGGAGAGCTTCGGCGCTGCCGTCATCGAGGACTTCACCTGGAAGCAGCTCATGGACACCGACTCGTGCACCATGTGCGGTCGATGCACCGCCGTGTGCCCGGCATCGGCGACCGGCAAGTCACTGGACCCTCGCGAGATCGTGCTCAAGACGGGCGAGGTAATGGCCCGCTCCGGGACCCCCGAGGTGTCGCCACCGATCGGCGTCGACAAAGAGATCGCCACGGCAAACGAGCCCGGCAACATCCTGGTCGCGCCCAACAATGTGTTCGATCGCATCACCAGCGAAGAGATCTGGGCCTGCACCAGCTGCAAGGCGTGCGACGAGAACTGCCCGGTCAACATCGAGATCCTGGACAAGATCCTGGACATGCGCCGGTACCTGTCGCTCATGGAGAGCGACTTCCCCACCGAACTCGGCAATGCCTATCGGGCCATGGAAAACCAGGGCAACCCCTGGGGTATGGCTCAGGGCGAACGTGCGGACTGGGCGACCGAGTTCGAAGGGCTCGAAGTGCTCGACGGCGGCGATCCCATGACCGCCGAGTATTTGTACTGGGTTGGTTGCGCCGGCAGCTTCGATGACAAGAACAAGAAGGTCTCGCAGGCCTTCACCAAGCTCATGGATCGCGCCAACGTGAGCTTCGCCATCCTGGGACCATCGGAAATGTGCACCGGTGACCCCGCTCGTCGGTCCGGCAACGAGTACATCTTCCAGATGCTGGCCATGCAGAACATCGAGACACTCAACAACATGGGCGTCAAGAAGATCGTGGCGCAGTGCCCGCACTGCTTCAACACCCTGGCCAACGAATACCCACAGCTCGGCGGCCACTACGAGGTCGTGCACCACAGCCAACTGCTCGAGAACCTGATCGACGAAGGCAAGCTCGACGTCGAGAACGCCACCCTCGAAGACCGGTTGGTCTACCACGACTCGTGTTACCTGGGTCGCCACAACGACGTGTACCTGTCGCCACGGAACGTGGTTGGTTCCATCGGCGGTATCCAAGTGGTCGAAGCCGAACGCAACGGCACCAAGGGCATGTGCTGCGGCGCCGGTGGCTCGCGCATGTGGATGGAAGAACACGTCGGCAAACAGATCAACGTCGAACGCTCCCAAGAGCTACTCGCTACCGGTGCCACCCGGATCGCCACTGCGTGCCCCTTCTGCTACGTCATGATCGACGATGGTGTCAAGGGCGAGGGCGTCGAAGATGGCGACGTGTTGGTGCAAGACATTTCCATGCACCTACTCGACGCCATCGAACAAGGCGAAGCCAACCTGGCCACCAGCAACCCGTTGCTGCAGCCGACCTCCGACCGGGTCACCGCCACTGAAATCGAGATGCCTCTGGGCTTCGGCATGCACGGCGATCTCGACGGCGACGGCATCAAGGAAACCGACAAGGCACCCAGCCCGATCGCCGCACTTCTCAGCGAGATCGAAGCCGACGGCGGCGATGGTGTCGGCGTCGACGAAGAAATCTACGACGGCCCCCCTGCCACCGAGTAGTCCGGCAATTGTCCATGCGCCTGGCGCATGGACAATTCGAGTCAGCTCGAGGTCCCCAAGGCATCGATGATGACCTGCGGATAACGGCTAGCCTGCGCTCATGAACCTCGGAGGCGCAGAGCTCATCATCCTGGTCGCCATCGCCGTGCTGGTCTTCGGTGCGGGTTGGCTGCCCAAGGCGGCAAAGAACCTGGGTAAGGCCAAGGTCGAGTTGGACGAGGCGCAACGTCAATTCCATGAAGCCAAGAACTCGGTCGTCGAAGCCACCGGGGTCAAAGAACTCGAATCGACCGTGCGCAAGGCCAACAAGGTGATCAACACCTCGCCGAAAAAGCTCATGAAAGACGCGGCGAAGAACGCCGTCACCGGCAGCGGCGCCACAGCAGCAGCTGGTGCCGCCAAAGAGGCACCAGTCGACGAAGACGACGGCATCGAAGACGCCGAGATCGTGGACACGAAGCCAGTCGACGCCAAGACCAGCGGCGACGACGGCGATACCAACGTCAACGTCGACTTCAGTTCCTGACGCCGAGCGAACCCCTTGGGTCAGACCCAGATGATTCCGATCTGGCGGCCGAGTTGTTGACCATGCGCGCCGACGACCAAGCCACACGAAGTCGCCTGGCACAGGATCTCACCTTCTGGCACGGTTATCACCCCGAGCTGCGACAAGTGCACCGTCGAAACGGGATCGGCTCGGTGCCATCTTCGATCACCTCGGTCAGTGGCGCGGGTTTCGGCCAGTGGGCCACCGTGGTTCCGAGGCGGCCTGATTCGTTGCCAACCACGACATTGCCAGCCCGACCATCATGCGTCGCGGGCGTGAGCTGATGACTGCCGCAGTCGACGTTGGCCAGGCATCAGCAACACTGCCGCAACCGGCAACGTTTGCATGGGTGTGAGCGGCGCGTCGACGCTGCGCGCTAGGTTCTCGAAACTTCGGGTCCAATGCAAGGAGTGCCGATTCCTGCGGCCGGCGAGACACGCCGCTGCGCTAGCTCGAACCACCCGTCGTCACCGGCTAAGGCACTAGTGGTCACACACGGAAACGATGTAGCTGTCACGCCGCCCGAGTTCGTTGGAACCGCGCCGATCGCGCGGCCGTCGGACAGCACCAAGACTTTCGCAAGCGTGCATTAGTCGAAGTTCTCGTTGTAGCGACTGGCAATGGGACCGACCTGGTCCTGGTACTTGGAGCGGACCTCGCCGGATCCGTACGGATTGTCGGCTTCGGTGGTCATCTCCATGAAGCTCATCTGGCCGATCTTCATGTGGGGGTAGAGCGTGATCGGCAGGCTGGCCACGTTGGAGAGCTCGAGCGTGAGCTGACCGTTCCAGCCGGCGTCGACGAAGCCTGCGGTCGAGTGAATCAACAACCCGAGACGGCCCAAGCTGCTCTTGCCTTCGATACGGGCGACCAGGTTGTTCGGCACCTTGACCCGTTCGAGCGTGGACCCGAGCACGAACTCGCCCGGGTGCAGAATGAACGGCTGATCATGGGGCATCTCGATCAGCTCGGTCAGGTCGCTCAGGTCCTCTTTCACATCGATGATGCCGCGCGTGTGGTTGCGAAAGATCCGAAACGCCGGCGCCAACCGCAGGTCGATGGATGACGGCTGGATTGCATTGTCACCCAGCGGTTCGACCTCGATCGTTCCGGCGGCAAGGGCTTCGCGCAGGCTGCGGTCGCTCAACATCATGATCAGGTATCGGCCTTCTCGTTTTCCACGGCTTTGACTTTGAGTTCGATCACGTCGGCGCCGTGATCGGTGGGTAACTGAAGCTGGCGGCCTTGTTGGGCCCACAACTCCTGATGCCAATGAAGACGACACCGAAGTTCATAGCTGGTGGCGGCTTCGGTGCGATCGTTCGTATCGCCAACGACTTTCAGTGCGCCAGCGTAGACCTGGCGGCCATCGACGAGACGGGCGTTATGCGTCGCGCGCTGGCCGCAGTAGCACCGGGCTTCGACCTGCAGCTCGCTGCGTTCGTCGGCCAGCTCTAGCAGTCGCGCCGTGCCGGGAAACAGCTGGCCCTGAAAGCTCGTGAGCAGGCCGAACGCAAACACGTCGACGCTCAACAGATCCACCACCTGCGCGAGCTGCTCGATCTGCTCGATCGAGTAAAACTGGGCTTCGTCACAGACGATGGCGTCCAGGCCCTCGCTCATCACCAGCTCTCGGGCGATGTTCAGCAGATTCGAATCGGGCGTGACGATTTGTGCTTCGGCCGAGACGCCAAGTCGACTCGATACTCGGCCCTCTTCGCGATCGAGTTGGCTGACCAACAAGACCTGCAATCCTCGACTGCTGAGATTGTGATGGATCTGCAGTGCCTGGGTGCTCTTGCCCGACCCCATGGTGCCGAAAAAGAACTTCAGCTTGGAATTACGACTCACGTGTTCGATGCCTCGTAAATCGAAGCGATGGTCGCATCGAGAGTGGCGTCGAAGTCGGTATCGCTCTGGTCGTCGGAGAGACCCTCGGCCAGAGCCCGAGAGAAGCTGGCGATCATGCCGTTGTTCTGGCTGAGTTTGTCGTTGGCTTCGGTGCGGCTGTACCCGCCGGACAACGCAACCACCCGCAGCACGCGAGAATCCGCAATCAGTTCGGCATAGAAGTTGGGTTCGTCGGGCAACGTCAGCTTCAGCATGATCTGTGCGCCTGCGGGAAGACGATCGAGATGCTGCACGATCTGCTCGCGAAGTAGTGCTTCGGCCTCGGCCTTGTCGGGGGTGTGAATCGACACCTCGGGTTCGATGATCGGCATCAGACCCGCATCGAGGATTTGCTTGGCGACTTCGAACTGCTGGTCAACAACAGCAGCCACGCCGGTCACCACGGCCTGGCTGACGAGCGATCGCATCTTGGTGCCGAATATCCCTTGTTCGTTGGCCCGCTCGAGCAGCGCAGCCAGCCCCGGATTCGGTTTCATGAGCTGCGCGCCATCGACCATGTCGGCCAAGCCTTTGTCGACTTTCAGGAACGGCACGATCTGCTTCTGCGACCACAGATAATCAGCGGTGTACTGACCCTCGACTCGGCGATCCATGGTCATCTCGAACAAGATCGCCGCCAAGACGCGGTCGCCGGTAAAGCTGGGCGAGGTCATGATCCGGCTGCGCATGGCGTGCACGAGATCGAACATCTCTTCGTCGTTGTCGTACCGTGACTCGTCGACGCCATACGCCGCCAGTGCTCCGGGTGTGCTGCCACCACTTTGGTCGAGCGCGGCAATGAAACCCTGCGCTGATTCGATTCGATTGCGCTGTGCATCTGACACGATCATCTCCACCTTTTTCTTGCCGGTACGCCGTACATAACGGCCCTCCTGCACCCTACGCGGTCGACGTCACTGCATGCGCACATGCCGTGGTCGTCGATGCTCGAGCTCGCGGTGGTCATCCAAGATGGCAGCCGGGGACGTGAGCCTGTCGGTTGTGCAGAGTTGCGCAGGAGCAGTCCGGTACCATCATCGACTGTGAAAACTCTGACCGTCGCGTTGACCGGTGCCACCGGCTATATCGCCAGCCATATTGCCGTTGCGTTGACAGAGTATGGCCACTGGGTGGTCGGCTTCGACAATTTCACCAACAGCTCACCGGCGGTGCTCGATCGGGTGGCAACCATTGCCGATACCGGCATGCCGTTTGCAGAACTCAGCCTGAGCGACACCGATGGCATCGCAGGCTTTCTGACCACCAACAAGGTCGATGCCGTCATCCATCTTGCCGGGCTCAAGTCGGTGGCCGAATCAGTCGCTGAGCCATTGCGCTACTACGAGAACAACGTGGCCGGAAGCGTGAGCCTGCTCAAAGCCATGGAACAGGCGAACGTGCACGGCATCGTGTTCTCGTCGTCGGCCACGGTCTACGACCCCGAGCAATCCAGCCCGCTTCGCGAAGAGTCGGCGATCGGACCGATCAACCCGTATGGACGCACCAAGCTCATGGTCGAACAGATCATCAACGACGTAGCAGCCTCCTCACCACTGTCCGGTATCAACCTGCGCTACTTCAACCCGGTCGGCGCTCACCCCAGCGGACTGATCGGCGAAGACCCCGTGGGCACGCCGAACAACCTCATGCCGTTCGTCATGCAAACTGCGGTGGGAATGCACGAAGAAGTCCGCGTCTACGGCAACGACTACGACACCCCCGACGGCACAGGTGTGCGCGACTACATCCACGTCTGTGATCTGGCCGATGGGCATGTCGCGGCGGTCAATGCGCTGGCCACTACCGCCACCAGCGACACGTTCAATCTCGGCACCGGCGTTGGATCGTCGGTGCTCGAAGTACTCGCCGCGGCCGAACGCGCGGCGGATCGCAAGATCCCCCACTCGATCGTCGAGCGACGACCCGGAGACGGCGACATCAGTTTCGCCGACCCCGGCCGCGCCACGGAACGCTTGGGCTGGAGGACACAGCGAACCCTGGCCGATGCGTGCGTTGACCACTGGCGCTGGCAAGATCAGAACCCACAGGGTTACCCCAGCTCGTAACATCACGTGTCTGGTACCTCGCTTCTCCCCAACGCACTGGAGCATCACATGTCAGTACGCATCGTCACCGACTCGGGCTGTGACCTGTCACCCGACGTCAGCGACGCGCTCGGCATCGCTGTCGTTCCGTTGAGCATTCGGTTCGGAGCGACCGAATACACCGACCGAGTCGATCTCTCCCCCGAGAAGTTCTACGAAGAGATGGCCGCACGCGAGGAACTCCCAGAAACAGCTGCACCTTCACCCGGGTCGTTCGCGCAGGCGTACCAATCACTGCTCGACGACGGCGCCACCACCATCGTGGCCATCATGTTGTCCGAAGCGCTCTCGGCAACCGCCCAGGCAGCACGCACCGCAGCCACCACCATCGACGACGCCGACATTCGCATCGTCGACTCCAAATCAGCCACTGTTGGCCAAGGCACGATCGTGTTGCGTGCCGCTGAAGCGGCTCGCGACGGCGCCACCGCAGACGAGATCATTGCCAGCACCAATGAACTGTCTGCTCGTACCCATGTACTGGGCGTGCTCGACACACTCGACAATCTGAAAAAGGGTGGCCGGATCGGCAACGCCCAGGCCATGATCGGCTCGATGCTTTCGATCAAACCCTGCATCGATCTCACCACCGGTTCCGTCGAAGAAGCCGGTCGCCAACGCACCCGCAAGAAGGCGCTGGCGTGGCTTGCCCGTGAGCTACCAGCCAACGCCAAGAACATCGCCATCGGCCACGGCCTGGCACCCGACATCGACAAGTTCGTGGCCATGATCGACGCAGACGTCGACCGAGTCAGCCTGATCGGCCCCGTAGTGGGCACCCACGGAGGCCCGCGAGTAGTCGGTCTCAGCTACACGGTGTAGCTGTATTCCACCACTCCGTTCGGGGCGACGGTCGTCGCACATGGCTACCCGTCGTTTTGAGCGGCTCCTCCGTCGCTCCCGGAGCGACGAAGCACGCCAACCAACACAAAACCATCTCTGGCGAACGCCGGCCCAAGCAGCGCGTAGAAACACCCAACGGAGTGGCGAAACACTAGTCTCGCGGCTGTGAGTGCAGACGATCGGGCGCTGGTGGCGCAGGCGCAGAGTGGGGAACGGGCTGCTCTCGATGAACTGCTCCGTCGTCACTATGACCGCATCTTTGCCATCTGTCGCCGTATCGCAGGCAACGAAGCCGACGCCGCTGACGCCGCCCAAGAAGCCTTGATGGCCATCGTGCGCGGCCTACCCAAATTTGACAACCGTGCCGCATTCTCCACCTGGTCGTATCGGGTCGCCACCAACGCTTGTCTCGATGAATTGCGCCGCCGCAAACGCCGCCCCACCCCGTCGCTTGTCGACGAACACGATGGTTGGGCCGACAAACACACCGACGATATCGAGCCGGCCTTCGACGAACAGATCGCCGTTCGCGACGAAGTTCAAGCAGCACTGAATGAGCTGTCCGAAGAATTCCGCGAGCCCGTGGTGCTGCGCGACTGCGCGGGATTGGACTACGCCGAGATCGCGGAAACACTCGGAATCCCACCGGGTACGGTGCGATCGCGCATCGCACGAGGCCGAACAAAGCTTGCAGTAATCATGCGAGCTGGGAACCAGGCACCTACTGGCGAACGTCAGAACAAACAGTCATGAATCCGCTTCCACCTAACGCTGACGAGCTCGTCTCGGCGTACGTCGACGGTCAAGCCGCGCCCGACGAGATCGTCGTGGTCGAGTCCAGTCCCGAGCTGATGGAGCGAGTCGAGGCATTCCGAACCGTCGCCGATCTCTTGGGTACTCCCGTCGAAGCACCGCCCGCACAGAAAGAAGCCCACATTGCAGCGGCACTCGGTGCATTCGACGCCAAGTTCAGCGCCGACGACAGCGCCGACGACAGCGCCGACGACAGCGCCGAGTCGATCGAAGAACCAATCGCTCCGCTCACGGCGGTACCCCCCGTGATCGGCGACCAAGAGCAGGCAGATACACCGGCTGCTGTCACCTCGCTGAGCCAAGCCCGAGAACGGCGTCGGCCCCGTCGCTTCAACATCGGCGTGATTGCTGCGGCGGTCGCCGTTCTGCTGTTCGCCGTCGTGGCAGCTTTCGGTTTCGGCGGTGGGGGCGGCGACGACCTGGCCACCACAAGCGCCGACACCGCAGCCGACACCCAAGAAGCCGCAGCCGACGACAGTGGCGACTTCGCCAACGAGGATTCCATGGGCGACGACGCCATGGACGACGACAGCGACTCGGCCCTGAGCGGACTTGCCTCGGCTGCGCCGCAACCAACGGCAGACGCAGACGAGGTGGCGCGCGCCGACATCGCAGAAGACGACAGCGCCATGGATGAGGACGCGATGGAAGTCGAGGAGGCCGCACCCGCCGACACTCCCCAGCTAGACGCAGGCGGCGCAGCACCGTTTCTACTCGCTGACCGCGGTTTCGGCGATCAAGAGTCATTGCTGGAAGAACTCGATTTCCTCACCGCCGAGGAACTCGACCAGCTGGCGCTGCAGGTCGACGCCGGTCTGTTTCCCGGTTGCCAAACCGAGGTCGCAGAACTGGCACAGTTCGATTCCCCAACGCTGATCGGCGAAACGTTCATCGACGATGAGCTGGTGCAGGTTCATCGACTGCTCGATGACTCGGGCGAAATCATCTTTGTGATCACCGATGTCGACTGCATGGTGCTGCCGTAACGCCGTGAACTCAGCCTGGTCGTCGACTCCGTGCCCTCGTTCCATTCGCCGAGATGACGCCGGGACGATAGGCTTTCGAGCGCATGTCTGACACGAACAATCCGGTAGAACGCAGCGAGTCTTTGCCCGTCCCCGGGCTACCCGCCGACTGGCACGTGCTCGCCACCGAAAAGGTCGTGTCGACGGTCGACACTGTGCGAGTCAAGACATCGGGCCCGGCGATCAAGATTTCACGCTTGGTCGTCTACGGCATCATGGCGGCGTTCATTGGACTGATGGCTCTCATCGTGTTTCTCATCGGCATCGTGCGCCTTCTGGACAACGTCCTGCCCAAAGACGTTTGGCTCGTATACCTGATCCTGAGTGCCGTGTTCATGATCGCCGGCGCATTCCTGTGGTCGAAGCGACCCCGGGGCGCCGCCTCCTGATTTCCTGGTTGCTCCCGCAGCCACTCCGCCCGCGAAATGCGTCTGCATGGTTGCGGGTTTCCAGCCCGTCACATCTTGAGGAGTAGCAATGACCGCTGAGCACCACGAAGTCATCATCATTGGTTCCGGGCCCGCTGGCCTGACCGCGGCCATCTATGCGGCTCGCGCCCGGCTCGCACCTCTCGTCATCGAGGGTGAACCATCATCGACCAGCGACCAGCCGGGCGGTCAGCTCATGCTGACGACCGATGTCGAGAACTTCCCGGGCTTCCCCGAAGGCATTATGGGCCCTGAACTCATGGCCATGTTTCGTGCCCAAGCCGAACGGTTCGGCGCCACCATGGTCACCCGCAAGGTCGTGAAAGTCGACCTGTCACAAACACCGGCGACCAATCCCCATCAAATCTGGATCGACGACGCGTCGACCACCGAACCGACGTACACGTCGACGGCCGTGATCATTGCCACGGGTGCCCAATCACTCATGCTGGGCCTGCCAAATGAATCAGAACTGATCGGCCACGGACTCAGCACCTGTGCCACGTGCGACGGCTTCTTCTTCCGCGACCAAGAAATTGCCGTGGTCGGCGGCGGCGACTCGGCCCTCGAAGAAGCCATGTTTCTCACCCGATTTGCCAGCAAAGTCACCGTCTTGGTTCGTCGCGACGAGCTGCGCGCCTCCAAAATCATGCAGGACCGCGCGTTCGCCAACGACAAGATCGAGTTTGCCTGGAACACGGTCGTGACCGAGTACCTGGGCGACGGCGTGATCAGCGGCGTCGCCACCGAAAATACCCAGACCGGTGAGGCTGCGAAAATGGACGTCAGCGGGATCTTCATCGCTATTGGACACAAGCCCTCGACCAGCCTGTTCGTCGACCAACTGGCGGTCAAGCCGAACGGTTATCTCGTTGCCGAACCGAACTCGACCGTCACCGCCATTCCCGGCGTGTTCGCCTGCGGCGATGTCGTCGACGACTACTACCGCCAAGCCATCACCGCTGCCGGATCCGGTTGTCAGGCCTCCATCGACGCCGAACGTTGGCTCGAAGCTCTGCACGACTGATCCTGGACTCGGAATATCGCCACCGTCTGCAGAGTTTCCCCTGAAGCTGGTGCCCACCAATGTGAGTGAAGGCGCTAAGTTCGACAATACGACCTTCAAGGAGTCCCTCATGTCCGACAAAATCACCAACCTCACCAACGAGAGCTTCGACGAACTCGTGGCGGGCGCCGATGGCCCCGTACTGGTCGACTTCTGGGCGGAATGGTGTGGACCATGCAAGATGATTGCTCCCATCCTCGACGAGATCGCCGATGAACAGGGCGACAACCTGGCTATTGCCAAGGTCAATGTCGACGAAGCCGGGGAGATCGCGCAGCGCTATCAAGTCATGAGCATCCCCACGTTGCTGGTCTTCAAAGACGGCGAAGTGGCAAAGCGTATGGTTGGAGCTTCTGGCAAGGCCAAACTGCTCGAAGACATCGCCGAGTTTCTGTAAACCAAGCCTTCAGTGAGGTCGCAGCTCGGCCTCAACCCCTTCTTGGGAAATGTTCAATTCACTCCAGTGACGATCGACCCGACAGGGTCGATCTTTACTTTAGACGCGCTGTACCAACATGCGCCTCATGAGTTTCACACAGCTTTGTGCACATCCTGTGTAAAATGGGAAAAACCCTCGACCAAAGGTCGAGGCTCACCCCAAATTGGGTAGAAAGGTTTAAGCGATCAGGTACCTGTCATCAACGCATAGATCCGCTCGAGATCATCGATGTCTGCGAAGTCGATCGTGATTCGCCCACGCTTCGATCCCAGCGTTATCGACACTTTAGTGTCGAATCGATCCCCCAGCAGCTCCTCGAGTTCGAGCAGTGCCGGCGCTTTTGTGGCCCCCACTGCCGAGTCACCTGAAGCCGAATGGTCCTCTGCGGCTGTACCGGCTGATTTACCGGAAACCTCGCTTGCCACTGCGCCAGAAACGGATTCGTTGCTCTCGCCGCGAGCTAACGCCTCGAGCGCGCGCACGCTCAGTCCCTCGGACAGTGTGCGTCCTACGAGCTTCGGGCGGTCGATTTCATCGACCGATACCAACACCCGCCCATGACCGGCGCTGAGCCGGCCCTCGATGATCAAGCGCTGAACATCGACCGGCAATTGCAGAAGACGAAGAACGTTGGCCACGGCGGGCCGGCTGCGACCAACCCGGGTTGCCACCTCTTCCTGCGTCAATGAGAAGTCGTCGATCAGTTGTTGGAACGCGGCCGCCTCCTCGATGGCGTTGAGTTCGGCGCGCTGCACGTTCTCGACAATTGCTTGCGCAAGCGACGTTTCGTTGTCGACATCTCGAACGATCGCGGGGATGCGGTCGAGGCCAGCACGAGTAGCGGCACGCCATCGGCGTTCGCCGGCGATGAGCTCGAACTGCGTGTCGCCGTGTCTGCGAACGAGCACCGGCTGCAGCACACCGAGCTCTCGCACCGATGCGGTGAGAGCAACCAAGGCTTCTTCATCGAACGCCTGACGCGGCTGATAGGCGTTGGGGATGATGTCGCCGACCGGGATATCGCGCAGCGGACTGTCGTTCACCATCGGTGACGGCTCAGACGGGATCAGTGCACCCAGTCCTCGACCGAGTCCACCTTGCCTAGGCTTGGCCATTGAGCACCTCCTGAGTCACTGCCCGGTACGCCGCTGCGCCCCGAGAGTCAGAATCAAATGTCGTAATCGGCTGGCCGAAAGACGGCGCCTCGGAAAGTCGAACCGTGCGCGGGATCACATTCTCGCAGACAGTGGCACCAAAGTGTTCACGGACCTCATCTACGACCTGTCCGGCCAACTTGGTACGAGGATCGAACATCACCAGCACAATATGGCTGATCTGGAGCGTGGGGTTCAGGCTCGCTCGCACCAGGTCCACGTTGCGCATCAGTTGGCCGAGGCCTTCCAATGCGTAGTACTCACACTGGATTGGCACCAGCACTTCTTTCGCAGCGGTCAGCGCATTGATTGTGAGTAGACCCAGAGAAGGTGGGCAATCAATCAGCACATAGTCGTAATCTTCGATCACTGACTCGATGGCCATCCGGAGACGGTGCTCGCGACTCAGCAGCGATACCAGTTCGATCTCTGCGCCTGCGAGGTCCAGGCTGCTCGGAAGGACAAAGAGATTCTTGACCTCGGTTGGCTCAATACAGCTATCGGCTTCTTGGTCGTGCAGCATGACGTGATAGATCGAGTGCTCGAGTTCGCGTGGTTCGAGTCCCAGTCCGGTCGACGCGTTGGCTTGTGGATCCAGGTCAACCAGCAGGGTGCGGTAACCCTGTTCAGCCAGGCAGGCCGCCAAATTCACGGTCGTCGTGGTTTTCCCCACGCCGCCTTTTTGATTGGCAACTGCGATAATCCGGGGGAGAGGCATAGAGAGTCCCGACACGGGAGCGTCGTCGGTATCGGTATCCGGACTACTTTCGAGCGCACCACTCCCCCGGTCTGCCGCACTACGGGCTACCGGCGAGGTTTCGGGTGCGATTGTGTCAGCTGACGCCTCATGCCCACCAAAATCGCTGGAGACGCTCACATCGGCATCAACAATGCCGGTTTCGGCTTCCTTCGCCGCTACCACCCATCCGGGACCTCGATCGACGGCAGCCTCGGCCCCATGCTCGGCCGGGGTTTCTGACATCACTGAAGAGGTTGCCGCCAGCGGCGACTCATCAGCATGTCCACTATTGGTATTGTCGCCAGTGGGCAGGTCGCTATGCATAGCAACCTGGAGCCTAGCGCCCACCGGGTTTAGCCGCTCTATAGACCGAGCGTCAACGCCAGCAAAACTGGGTGGGAGCTCGATGTTTCACGTGAAACATTGTCCAGAGCGGCCAGGGGAGACGTCTGCGATGCGACGTGCGCTGTTTCACGTGAAACATGCGGCGGTGCGCCCTTGGGTGGAAGAATGCCGCGTTGAGGAATGCCGCGTTGACGAATGCGGCGTTACGAAGGCTCAGACCGAGGGCCAACCCCGGTTGGCGCGGGGTGGGAGGCGAGGCACTACCCCTGGCGCCGGTCCCATCTTCTGAAACACGGCGAAACGGCCGCTATCGGCCTCGACATACCGCAGCGGAGAAAACCCCAGGCTTCGTAGCCCTTCAGAGTCCCAACGATCAGCTGTGGCGTCTACCGGCGGCTCACTCACGATGAACATCCCGTCGATGCGCACCAGACCCGCAGCACATTCTGCGGTAAGGCTCGCTGGTCCGAACGCTCGCGCTACCACCACGTCGAAGCTCTCGCGATAGTCCGGGTCATGGCCGAGGTACTGTGCTTCTTGACCAATCACCTCGGTGCGCTCGCTCAACCGCAGCCGCAGCACTACTCGTTCAACCTCATCGGCCCGAGCAGTACGCATATCCACCAGTGTCCACCGCATTGTTGGCCAGAGTGCCGCCAATGCAACCCCGGGAAGTCCGCCACCGGTACCCAGATCACATCCTCGCTCCGGCGGATCATCGGGGTAGATCTCTGCCAAAACAGAAGAAAAGCTGGCGCAATGCGCCAGCTGTTCCTCGAGATCGCCGCCAATGGTGCCCAAGCGGTGGGGGCGTTCGAACGCAGCCAGGAGGTCGCGCTCGAGCTCAGGGGTCATTATTCTTCTTCGTCACTCGCATCGGTAGCAAGGATGACGATGTACCGGCGAGGATCGCGGCCCTCGGACACGGTTTCGACACCGGGGACTTCGGAAACCGCGTCGTGGATGAGCTTGCGATCAGCCGCGCCCATGGGTTCCATGGCCTTGCTCTCGCCTGATTCGGCGACACTTTCTGCCAGATCAGTCGCGAACTTGGCCAGTGCTTCGCGTCGACGTGCCCGGTAGCTGTCGACGTCGACCTGGATCCGGTGGTAACGACGACCTGCAGCGGCTCGGTGCATGGCGGTGCGGGAAAGTTCTTCGAGTGACTGCAAGGTCGATGCCTTGGAGCCGACCAAACGACCCACATCATCGCCAGTGACCTGGGCTTGCAAGGTAGTTCCTTCTTCGACCAACTCGACCTTGGCCGATGGATCGAAAGCAGTAGCGACACCGGTGACGAACGCTTCTAGTGTCTCGCGCTGCTCGTCTACCGGCATTTCTACCCGATCTTCATTGTTACGGCTTGCGCGATCACGATCGTTGCGATTACGGCCCCCACCGCCACGGTTGCGATTACGACCGCCACCATCACGAGAACCACCATCACGAGAACCACCATCACGGCTGTTGCCGCCCCGGTTGTTGCGATTGTCGCCGCCACTGGATGCCACGGCAGCTGCTGCTGTATCGTCTTGCTTGGCACCACGGTTGTCGTTGCGGTTGTTGCCGCCTCCACCGTTGTTTGCGCCTTTTTGGCCGCCACGGTTGCGATTACGACCGCCACCATCACGAGAACCACCATCACGGCTGTTGCCGCCCCGGTTGTTGCCGCCCCGGTTCTTACTACCGCCGCCACCGCTACCACCACGGTTGCGATTGCGGTCGCCTCCGCGGCTAGGTCGGCGCTCTTCCTTGGCGGGCGGAGCTTTCGGCTTGATGCGTGCCCGCACTCGTGCCTCAGACTTCGTTCGGCCGAACAGGCCGGTTTTGCCCTCTTCTATTACTTGAATTTCGGCGTCAGCTGTATCGACGCCCAACAAGTCGAGGGCCCGAGTCTGTGCTTCTTCGACCGTACGAGCGGTCGTGACAATCCAATCCATGGGATTTCGCTTTCTATTTCTTCCCTCGTCCACCAGAGCTTGAATCGCCCTTTGGTGTTACCCGACGTGAGACCGGTTTTTCCGGTGTTTCTTTCGTTTGTGGAGCAGAACGCTTGGCGCGTCCCCACCCCGAGACTTTTTCGGCTGGCTTGGCATCGGCCTTCGATGATTTGGCGTTCTTGGCGTTCTTGTCGCTGGTGCCGCTTGACTTTGTCTTCGATTTCGAGCCGCTGCTGGACCCGTTCGATGACTGGTTGGCGCTACGAGCAGGACGAGCCCGCTTCTTTGCACTCGCCGTATCGCTCGTTGGGCGTCGCGAACCATGACGGGCGCTGGGTGCGGTCTCTTTTTTGGCCGCGCCGCCGCCGAACAACGCCGCCAGCGGATTTTCGGGCTCGTCGTCGTCGTCATCATCATCGTCATCATCATCGTTGTCGAACTCGATGGGCTTGTTCAGCTCTTCGTTCTCGTAGACAGTCCGGGTGATGTAGGCCTGCTGGATGATGCGAAGAAGAGCAGACACGATGAAGTACAACACCAGACCGCCGGGCATGGTGAAGGCAAAGATTGGCAGCATCCACGGGATGATGCGCATGATCATCTGTTGCTGTGCGCTGACCTCGCCGGTCATGCGGCCCTGGATCTGGCGCTGCTGATACCAGCCCAGGAATGCAACCAATGCGACCATGGCCAGGTAGGGCAGAGAGTCGGCGATGTTGTCCTGCAGCACTTCGAGCGGGGTTCGAGCCAGATCGAGGCCGATCCAATCCATCCTGTTGGTTTGCACCAAGTCCAGGTACATCTGCGATTCAGCACCGGGTTCACGGTGCAGATACTCGGGGTTGAAGTTACGAGTCACTGACTCGCTGAACGCCTCGGTCGTGCCACCACCGGTCACTGCATCGGCGAACCGGGCGAAACTTCCACCGTTGGCAAAGCCCACATCGGACGAACGCCGCGTAATTCCGCGGATGACACGGAACATCACGATGAACACGGGTGACTGGATCAAGATGGGCAGACAGCCACTGAGAGGGCTGACATTGTGCTCTTGATAGAGCGCCATCATCTCCTGGTTGAGCTTCTCTCGATCACCCTTGTGCTTCTTCTGCAGCCGCTTGACCTGGGGCTGAAGCTTGCGCATCGACACCATGGACTTGGTGCTCTTGTAGGTGAGCGGCGAAAGGATCAACAGTACCAAAGTGGTCAGCGCAACGATGGCGAAGCCGTAGCTGGGCACCAACGAGTAGAACCACTCGAGCAAGCCGGCCAGCAGATTGAAAATCGGATCAAGCATTACCGAGCGTTCCTTCTACATGCAGTTCATAAGCAGCAATGCCAGCTGGGGCCGATGCCGCCAGTGTCTTCGGCGCTGGCACGGGGTCATAGCCGCGACCCCCGAGCGGATGGCAACGCAGAACTCGGCGAAATCCTAGATAGGCGCCCCGAAGCACACCATGAGATTCAACCGCCTCGACGGCGTAGGCGCTACACGTGGGGTCGAAGCGACAGGCATCGGGTCGCAGGCCTCGGTACTGACGGTACCAACCGAGCGTCATGAGCACGAACTTCTTCATGAAGTCCGGCTCTCAGCGCCGGGCGCGCGATGCTGCATCCAGAGTGGTGCGCAAGTCATCGTGGAGTTTTTCATGTGATATCCGTGCAGCTTCGTCATTCTTGACACCTATGAGGTAGATGCCAGGTGGGAGCTGATCGGCCTCGGCCACGACGATGGGTCGTATCCGGCGACGAATGCGGTTTCGCACAACGGCGTTTCCGACCTTTTTGCCAATTGCATACCCGATTTCGGGTAGACGTTGACTGGTGCCGGAAATCTGCGTCGTTTCGTCGACTTCGTGATCGCCGTCGTAGTCCGGAAACGGTGCAAACCGAACCCAACACCAACGTCCCTGACGCCGTCGTCCGTGAGAGGAGAGCGCAGCGAACGAGTCACGAGACCGAAGCGGTTCTATCAGGCGGATAGCTTGGTGCGTCCCCGACGGCGGCGGTTTTGCACGACGCGTCGACCGGCCTTGGTAGACATGCGCTGGCGAAAGCCATGACGCTTCGAGCGGCGGCGCACATTTGGCTGGAAAGTTCTCTTCACGATTCGTCCCGATCGTTGATGATGTCTGTGTTGTAGCAACACGATGTGCTCGCTTCGAACACATCAAGGAAGCAATAACTGAATCACGCCACAAGTGGCACCAAAGGGGGGTGGCGGCAAACGAAGGGCCCGCTTTGGTCGATTCAGTTCTTCACGCTAGGCCCTTGTAGCAACAGCAACAACACATCGGCGGAGAAGTCGCGAAGCGCCTTGCACGCGCGGCCATACATGATGATAGGTTCCCAAAGCTGCATGGGCGGAGAACCCATCCAGCACGGGGTACATCTTCGGCGGATTTACTTTGTCGAGATGTCACTTCGCAGGGATGGACAACCGCGCTGAACCGGAGTTCAGACGGTCGTCGAACGCAGAAAAACGATTGTCATCGTTCGGGAGAAAACTTGACTACAGCAGAGACCCTTTGGGCTGCCGTTGCTGCTCAGCTTCGTTCACAACTCAACGACGCCGTGTGGCTGTCGACCTTTGCCGGCGTGAACACCATTGCCACGCACTCCGACACGGGCGCCACCCATATTCAACTCGAAGTACCCAGCGTGATCGCCAAAGATCGCATCAATTCGCGCTACCACGCCATGGTCCAGGACGCCTTCAACGAAGTGTGCGGTCCCGGGACCGTGTTCGAGGTCGTGGTGCTGGTGAGCGAGGCCGACGACACGATCGTCGAGCCACCTCCGACCCCTGACTTCATTGCTCCGCCCGGCCTGGGTTCGCCGTTGGCGAACAACGGCGATGCTGCGGGATCCCGGGTCAACAACCGCTACACCTTCGAACGCTTTGTTACGGGTTCATCGAATCGCTTCGCCCACGCCGCGGCGTTGGCTGTGGCCGAAACTCCTTCACGCTCGTACAACCCATTGTTCATTCATGGCCATGCCGGGCTGGGCAAGACGCACCTGTTGCAGGCCATTGCTCACTATGTCGGCGAGAACTATCCGACCTATCGAGTGTGTTATGTCACGACCGAAACGCTGCTCAGCGAGTTCGTCGATGCCATTCGAAGCAGCACCACGACCGAGTTCAAGCGCCGCTATCGCGAGAACGACGTGCTACTCATCGACGACATCCAGTTCCTGGAGGGCAAGGACGCGCTGCAAGAGGAGCTGTTCCACACCTTCAACACGCTGCATCAAGCCGATCGTCAGATCGTGCTGTCGTCGGATCGCCCACCCGACGCCATCCCCACCCTCGAAGATCGACTTCGCAGCCGCTTCAAGATGGGCTTGCTCACCGATATCCAGCCGCCCGATGTCGAGACTCGTCTGGCCATTCTCCATACACGAGTCGAAAACGATGGCATCACCATCGAGCCCGAGATCCTCGACTTCATCGCCAGCAATATCACCGACAACATTCGTGAACTCGAAGGCGCACTCATTCGTGCCACTGCGTATGCGCAGCTCACCAATGAACCGCTGACGCTCGAGGTCGCCAAGAAGGTGTTGTCCGATCTTGTTCACGAGCCCGAGCCTCGCACGATCACCCCACCGATGATTCTGAACGAATCTGCTCGGTACTTCGACTTCTCGATCGAGGAGCTGTGTGGCGCCAGCCGTCGCCGCCCACTGGTCAACGCCCGCCAGGTGGCCATGTATGTCATGCGAGAGCTGACCGACATGAGCTATCCGGCGATCGCACGAGAGTTCGGCGGTCGCGACCACACCACCGTGATCCATTCGGTAGAGAAGGTCAAGAAGCTGATAGCCGAACGCCGCCAGGTATACAACCAGGTGACCGAACTGATTCAGGTCATAAAAACCGGTCGATCCGCCGCCTGAGATCGCACCGTGTCGCCCCTCAACACTCCACAACCTCCGGTGGACAGCGTGTGGACGACCTGTGTACTTCGCGGTCGAGTCGGTGGGTTATCCCACGCGTTGTCAGACCGCTCTGCGAAGCTGTGGACACTGCCTCGCGTTTCCCACAACCAACATCCGCGTAACGAGAACGCTTTATCGGCTTCTCCACATTTCCACAGCACTACTACTACCACTAAGTTTTCATAAGAATCCGAGAGAAGAGATTAGGCGCCCCTGTGAAACTCCGATGTGAGCGAGACACCCTGGTCGAGGCCCTCACCACTGCTGGTCGAGCGGTCTCTGGTCGAGGAGGACAATTGCCGGTCCTCTCCGGCCTCCATTTGGTCCTGAGCGGCGATCAGTTGGTCGTCACCGGCAGTGACCTCGAATTGACGATTGCCCGCACCCTCGAGGTCAACGGTGATAACGACGGCTCTGCTGTGGTGCCGGCCAAGTTGTTGATCGATGTGGTTCGTTCGCTGGAACCAGGGGCGATCGAACTCGACCTGAGCGAACTCGACCTCACCATTCGTGGTGGGCGATCCGAGTTCTCGATCCGCACGATTCCCACCGACGAGTTCCCGCAGCTGGTGAGCGCCGAAGGTCCTGCCGTGACCATCGAAGCGGCCTCGTTCGTTGCTGCGTTGCGCCATGTGGTCGCCGCAGCAAGTAGCGACGATTCCCGTCCGATCCTGACCGGCGTGTTGTTGACCCCGGTCGAGGCGGGTTTGCGTCTGGTAGCCACCGACTCCTATCGATTGGCGGTATCGGATATTCCCGGCGCCTCGATTCTCGAAGGAGATCAGTCGGTCCTGGTGCCATCTCGGGCGCTGGCCGAAGTGCGTCGCGTGGTTGGTGATGCACCTGAACTCACGCTGCGCCTGGGTGAAAGCGACGCAGCATTTGCCATCGATGGGTTGGTGGTCACCACTCGTCTGATCGATGGCGACTTCCCCAAATACGAAGGTTTGATTCCAAGCGGGGAATCGAACTCGCTGCAGGTCAACCGAGAAACCATGCTCGACGCGGTTCGTCGGGTGCGCTTGCTCGCTCAAGAATCGACTCCACTGCGTTTGGTCATGAACAGCGAGGGTCTCGAGATCGTCGCCATCACCCAAGACGTGGGCGAAGGTCATGAAACCGTCGATGCCTCATACGACGGCGACGAACTCACTGTGGCGTTCAACCCGTCGTTCCTGGTCGATGGCCTCGACGTGGCGCCAGGCGAAGAAGTGTCATTGCAGACAATCGACTCGCTCAAGCCGGCGGTGCTTCGCACCCCGGGCAATGACAACTTCTTGTACCTGCTCATGCCGGTTCGGGTGCCATAACGGTTGGTAGATCCACTGCGGGGTTTCGCCGCCCGCCCTCGGCTACTCCTGGCCTTCGCCACACGTGCCGTGGCTTCGTTTGCCCCGCTGCTGGTTCTTTGCTGTTGGGACGAGTTACATGCGACTTAGGCAGCTGTGGTTGAAGGATTTCCGCAGCTATCCCGAGTTGGAGCTCGAGCTCCCCGAAGGACTTACCTGCGTGATCGGCGAGAACGGCATCGGGAAGACCAATCTGCTGGAGGCGATTGGCTATCTGATTCACCTCAAGTCGTTCCGCGGCGCGGACAACGCGACGATGGTTGCGATTGGTTCTGACCGGGCGATTGTTCGCGGCGAAGGATCGAGCAAGGGCCGCGAACTGCTCGTCGAAGCAGAGATCCCGCGGTCGGGTCGCGGTCGGGTGCAGGTGAATCGCCAGCGTCTGCAACGGGCAGCCGATCTCGGAGCTGCAGCAAGAATTTCGGTGTTTGCTCCCGACGATCTGGCCACGATCAAAGGATCGCCCGGTCTACGACGCGACTTCCTCGATGATTCGGTGGTGGCATTGTGGCCACGCCAAGAAGCCACCCGACGCTCGCTCGTGCAAGTGCTACGCCAACGCAATGCGTTGTTGCGCCAGCGAGGCGGGCGTCTCGACGCCGACGGCGCCATGATGCTCGACATCTGGGACGAACGTCTGGCGGCGGCCGGCGAAGCCATGGGAACGGCACGATTGTCACTGCTAAACGACCTGTCGCCGTACGTCGATCAGGCGTACAAGCAGCTTTCACGCCGAGCCGACGCGGTCAGCCTGCACTATGAGCCGGTGTGGTTCGGCGATGGCCTCGAAGCTGCCTTGAAGAACACTCGCAACGACGATCTGCGTCGAGGTACCAGCCTGGTTGGTCCCCATCGCGACGATGTGGTGGTGATGCTCAATGGCGCTCCGAGCCGGACACATGCATCCCAGGGTGAGCAACGAACGTTGGCACTCGCGCTCCGTCTGGGCGTGCATTTGTTGCTCACCGAGCGTCATGGCGAGTCGCCGTTGTTGTTGCTCGACGATGTGTTCAGTGAACTCGATCGTTTTCGCACCGCAGCCCTGTTCGAAGCGCTTCCCGCCGGCCAGGCATTGCTCACGACGGCTGTAACGCTGCCTGAGGGCGCCGAGCCGTCGCTGGTGCTCGAGGCAACCCCGGGCACCCTGCAGGCCTCTACCTAGCTCTCCACGGCCGCCACGAGTGCATGGACGTTTGGCACCGGCACGTTCGGTGCGGTGGCCAGTGCGGTGCGGTGCGGTGCGGTGCGGTCTCGAGCCGCCATTGTTGGCACGGCGCTAGTGTTCATCAGGTGAACTCGCCGCGTCGACCGTCTCGACGGTCCCGATCAGACAGGCCGTCGCGCGGCTGGAGTCCGCTACCAGATCACTCGACTGCGCCCACTCCGCTGCTGTCGGCGCTGAACAATCTGGCGTCGACCATGGGTATGACCAACGTGGACAGCATCAATGCGCTGTTCGTGGAGTGGCCCGACATCGTGGGTGAACACCTGGCCCAACACTGCGTGCCCAAGTCCCTGCGTGACCAGGTGCTGACGATCGAGGCGAGTGATCACCAGTGGGCGACAGAGCTGAAATGGATGACATCGCTACTCATCGAGCGGTGTGGTGATGCGCTTGGTTCCGATGCCGTGACCGATGTGCGGATCATTCGCCCCAAGCACTAGGTCACAGCCAGCGAATGGGCGGAGAGAACCGCTATTTCAAGCCAAAGTTTGCCCGTCAATTGCTCGGCTGATGAGCCGGGAACTGTCACACCCGAGTGGTAGAATTACGAGACCGAAATTACTCAGTTTCTGAGCCATTTCGGCTTCGCATTTTGCCACGTTCGGCAACATGCGCTTCACCCTGCGGGGTGGGTGTTCATGGCGATGAAAATTGCTGTGATATCTGCTCCCGCTGGAACGGAAAGGCAACTGTGGCTGACGCTTCAACTGCTTCATACAGCGCAAGTGACATCACCGTCCTCGAGGGTCTCGAGGCGGTACGCAAGCGCCCAGGTATGTACATCGGCTCGACCGGCCCTGCCGGCCTCCATCACCTGGTCTACGAGGTCGTCGACAACGCCGTCGACGAAGCCATGGCCGGCTACGCCACTCGAATCGACGTCACTCTGCTGCCCGACGGTGGCGCCGAGGTGATCGACAATGGTCGCGGCATCCCCACCGGTAAACATCCCAAGTTCGACGATCTCACCGCCGCCGAGGTCGTGCTCACCGTGTTGCACGCTGGTGGCAAGTTCGGTGGCGGCGGCTACAAGGTCTCCGGCGGCCTGCACGGTGTTGGCGTTTCGGTGGTGAATGCCCTGTCGACCCTGGTCGAGGTCGAGATCGACCGCGACGGCAAGCGACACGCCATGTCGTTTGTCAACGGTGGCCAGCCCCAAGATCGCTTGACGGTCACGGGCGACTCGCCATCTGATCAGACCGGCACCACGGTGCGCTTCTGGCCCGATGGCACGATTTTCGACGAGTTGACCTTCCGGGCTCAGACATTGCTCGACCGCCTGCAGATGATGGCGTTCCTCAATCGGGGTCTCGAGATCCGATTCCGTGACCAGCGCTCGGCTGCCCAACGCAAACCCAAGCCAGGCGCGGCTGCGGCCGACTACGAAAATGCGCCCGACGACGACGGTTCGGAACCAGCCGAAGAGGCACCGGTTCCGGTCGAAGAAGTGGCCGACGATGGTTCTGGTGTCAGCGACGAATGGATCGTGTTCAAATACGACGGTGGCATCAGCGACTTCGTCGAACATGTCAATGCCACCAAAGAAGCGCTCTTCGAGCAGGTGGGCTACTTCGAAGCCGTCGAAGAAGACCAGGAAGTCGAAATCGCCTTCCAATGGAACACCGGCTTCAACAGCGATGGCCTGCATTCGTTCGCCAACGGCATCAGCACCGGCGAAGGTGGCATGCACGAAGAAGGCTTCCGCAAGTCGTTGACCAATGTCTTCAATCGGTACGCCTTCGACAAGAACATCTTGAAAGACGGGCGAGACGACCGCCTGCAGGGCGAAGACATTCGCGAAGGTCTCACCGCCATCATCAGCGTGCGACTGGCCGAGCCCCAGTTCGAAGGTCAAACCAAGGGCAAGTTGGGCAATGTGTCGATCCGGTCATTGGTGGAACGAGCGACCAACGAGAAGTTCCGCGAATGGCTCGAGGAAAACCCGGCCGAGGCCAAGCTGATCACCAACAAGGCCGTGTCGGCGCAACGAGCGCGAATCGCAGCTCGCCAAGCCCGCGACGCCACCCGCCGCAAGTCTGCGCTCGACGGCGCCGGGCTCCCGGGCAAGCTGACCGACTGTGCGTCGACCGAACCAAGCGAGTGTGAGCTCTACATCGTCGAGGGAAACTCCGCTGGCGGCTCGGCAAAAGAAGCTCGCGACCCGCACAACATGGCGATCCTGCCCATCCGAGGCAAGATTTTGAACGTCGAGCGGGCGCGCATCGACAAGATGCTTAACAACACCGAGGTCACGGCGCTCATACAGGCCATTGGTGCGGGATTCGGTCCCGAATTCGACCTCGAAAATCTGCGCTATCACAAGATCGTGTTGCTCTGTGATGCCGACGTCGACGGCCTACACATTCGCACGCTGCTGCTCACGTTCTTCTTCCGCCAGATGCGCGAGATGGTCGAACGAGGTCATGTCTACATCGCCCAGCCACCCTTGTATTCAACCGAGGTCGGCAAGAGCAAGGTCTACCTGCAAGACGACCGAGCCAAAGACCAGTTCCTGATCGACAACCCAAAGCACAACAACGACTTCGCCCGGCTGAAAGGTCTGGGCGAAATGGATGCCGAAGAGCTGTGGGAGACCACCATCGACCCCGAGCAGCGCACGTTGCTACAGGTGTCGGTCGACCAGGCTGTCCTCGCCGACGAGATCTTCAGCAAGCTCATGGGCGAAGACGTGCAGAGTCGCAAGAACTTCATCCAAGCCAACGCCAAAGACGTCCGCTTCCTCGACATCTAGGGGTAATCCGGATCACTCGCTGGTGCCCGCCATCCTGTCGACGGCCACCGAGTCCACGGTCCCGGACCGCTTCGCTACCGCCTCCCACCAATTGCCCACACCGCCATCCTCCATCGATCCGCAGAAGAGCCAAAGCGCAGCGACGCTCTGATTGCGAAGGAACAGCATGAGTGATACCACCAACAACGAGACCCCGGCAGAAGAGCCCGAGGGTGACAGCGACGAGGGCGCAGTGCGCGTCAATGTCGAGCCCATCGAGATCCAGACCGAGATGGAGCAGTCGTTCCTCGACTATGCCATGTCGGTCATCGTGTCGCGAGCGTTGCCCGATGTTCGCGACGGCCTCAAGCCGGTGCACCGTCGCATCATCTGGTCGATGTTCGACGGTGGCTTTCGGCCTGATCGCTCCCACGTCAAGTGTGCTCGTGTGGTCGGCGATGTCATGGGTAAGTACCACCCGCACGGCGACAGCGCCATCTACGACTCGCTGGTTCGTATGGGCCAGACGTTCTCGTTGCGCCACCCGTTGATCGATCCGCACGGCAACTTCGGTTCCCCCAACGATCCGCCCGCAGCCATGCGTTACACCGAGTGCCGGTTGTCGAACCTGGCCATGCGTTTGATCGATGGCATCGACGAGAACACGGTCGATTTCAGCGACAACTTCGATGGCACCGAAGAAGAACCTGCGGTGCTGCCGGCCAAGTTCCCGAACCTGCTGGTCAACGGCAGCCAGGGAATTGCCGTGGGTATGGCCACCAGCATCCCGCCCCACAATCTGGGCGAGGTGTGTGATGCCACCCTGCACTTGATCGACAATCCCGAAGCCACGGTCGAAGACCTGATGGAGTTCGTCAAGGCTCCCGATTTCCCCACTGGTGGTCTGATCTTGGGCGCCCGCGGGATTCACGATGCCTACACCACCGGCCGCGGTTCGATTCGTATGCGGGCCGTGGCCGAGATCGGTGAGAGCAAGTCTGGCGGCGCGCAGATCGTCGTGACCGAAATCCCCTACCAGACCAGCCCCGAAGTGATCGAAGAGAAAACCGCTGCCATGGTGAACAGCGGCAAGCTCGAGGGGATCAGCAACATCACCAACGAGTCGGCCAAGGGCAAGACCCGCCTGGTCTTCAAACTGCGTCGCGATGCGGTGCCCAAGGTGGTGATGAACAATTTGTTCAAGTACACGCCGCTGCAGACCACGTTCAGCATGAACATGGTGGCACTCGACGACGGCGTGCCTCGCACCATGAACCTGCTGCAAGTCTTGCAGGCCTATGTCGCCCACCAGGTCGACGTCATCACCCGCCGCTCGCAGTTCCGCTTGGACAAGGCCAAAGCTCGCGCCCACATCCTTGAAGGCCTGCTCAAGGCGATCGACATGATCGACGCCATCATTGCGCTGATCCGTAGCTCGGAAAATCGTGGGGCAGCGCGCGACGCATTGCAGGCTGCGCCGTTCGAGTTCTCCGAAGTACAGGCTACGCACATTCTCGACATGCCTCTCGGCCGGCTGACCCAGCTCGGACACGCCGACCTGCAGACCGAACTCAACGATTTGGCACAGACGATCGCCGATCTCGAAGAGATTCTCAACAATCCGGTTCGCCTCCGCGAAGTCATCTCGACTGAGCTGACCGAAGTGCGCGACGGCTACGCCAACGAACGTCGCACCGAACTCACCATCGACCCGGGCGAGTTCGACATCGAGGACCTGATCGACGACGAAGAGCTCATCTTCACGTTGACCGACGGCGGCTACGTCAAAACCACGCCAGCAGACGAGTTCCGCACCCAGAGTCGCGGTGGCCGAGGCGTCAAAGGTGCACAACTCAAAGAAGGCGACCTGGTCGAGGTCATGCTGCACACCACCGCGCATGCCTACATGTTGTTCTTCACCAACCTGGGCCGGGTGTTCCAGCTGCGCGCCCACGAGATCCCGGTGCAGAGCCGAACGGCGCGTGGCACCGCCATCGTGAACTTGCTGCAGCTCGACCCCGAAGAAACGGTCATGGCGGTGGTCGACACACGCGACTATGAGACCATGCGCTACCTGTTCTTCGTAACCGAGAACGGTGTGGTCAAGAAAACCGCATTCAGTGCCTACAGCAACATTCGCCAGAATGGACTGCGAGCCATCAAGATGCGCGACGAAGACCAACTGGTCCGAGTTGTCCCCATCAACGGCGAGATCGACGTGAACCTGGTCACCAAGAACGGACGCCTCATGCGCTTCCACCCCGACGAGGTCCGCGAGATGGGGCGGGTGGCATCGGGTGTGCGCGGCGTCAAGCTCAAAGAAGGCGACAAGGTCGTCTCCTGTTCGGTTGCCCGTGACGACCACGAACTCTTGCTGATCTCCAACCAGGGATTTGGCAAGCGCACCCCGTTCGATGCCTTCAACGCCAAACATCGCGGCGGCCAGGGTGTGACCGCCATGAAGATGCGAGGCGGTACCGGCGAGGTCGTGCGAGCACTCGCGGTACTGCCCGACGACGAAGTCATGCTGATTGCGCGCAGCGGCATCATCATTCGCATCAGTGTCAGTGACGTGTCGGTGCAAGGCCCGCACGCCTCAGGGGTGCGCGTCATGTCGGTTCCCGACGACGACGAGGTGGCCGCCGTCAGCTTGGTCCGCGAACCCGAGGGCGACGATGACGAGATCGCCTCCGCCGAAGGTGAAGACCCGATCGACGCGGGTGCCGGTGACGAGATTGCAGACGATGAGACCGAATCGGTGACGGTGGCGGTTGACAGCACCGACAGCGTGGTCGAAGATGAAAGTGAGTCCGAATCGTCGTCTGACGACGAGTAACCCGGCAACGGCTTCCCTGTCGACATCTCATGTCTTGGAGAAGCAATGTTTCATGTCTCGACCCAATGGGTTCGCGTTCGTCGAGGCAGCCCGGACCGTGGCCAAGCAACCATCCTGATGGTGGGCATTGTCGCCCTCGCAGTGGTGGCAATCGTGCTCGTGTCGATTCTTGGCCAAGCGGCTATTCACCGGGCGCGAGCGCGCAACGCCGCTGATGCCATCGCGCTGGCGGCCGCGGCTGACCAGGCTGCGGCCGCGCAGCTACACAACTGGTATCTCCAACAGAACATCAGTGTCGAGTACGACGAGACACGGGCGATTGCTCGTAGTGGTCCCGCACAGGCAGCCGCATGGGCTTCCAGCGGACCTTCGAGCTCGGCTCCAGCACCAGCGCTTGTGGCCATCGTTGCCCGGGCTGAACAGCTACTGGGCACGTCGCTCGCCTCGGTCCAGTGGCAAGCAACGGCAGTGACCGTGAGCGCAACCGATGCAGCGAATTTGCGCCTGGTGGCCGTTGAGCTCAGCCTGTGCGAACAGCCTGCAGCGACAACAGACGGCGGTCTTTTTCGCTTCGATTTGTGCTGAATACCCGGGGTGCGCCCAAAGGAGTGGTTTGGTCGTCGTAGACTTGCCAGCTGTGGCAGACAAGACGTGCAAGCTCTGGCAGACAATGAGCCGACGATGACCGTTGATGATCCAATCTCCGAGGACGTCGAAACCTCCGATGATCTCGTCGATGGCCGCGCCCCCAGTTTCTCGTACGACGAACAAACACTCGGCCAGTCGAACAGCGTGTTCGATGCCGGGGTCGACTTCGTTCCGGCGTCGATACCGCCACTTGCACCTGCCCCGACCCTAGGCGCTCCCACGGCGATCCCGGAACAAGAGCCGACTCGCCAACGAGCGCTCAGTCCCCGCGAGCGCCGACGACGCGTCAAGCTCGAAGCCCGCCGGGTCCGGCGCGTCATCCGCCATATCGAGTTGTGGTCGGTCCTGAAGTTCAGTCTGCTGTTCTATGTCTGCCTGTGGCTCATCTTCGTGCTGGCCGGCGTTCTGCTGTGGAGTTTCGCAGAGAGTTCCGGCACGTTGGAAAGTATCGAGGAGCTGGTCGAAAGTCTGTTTGCACTCGAGGAGTCCGAAGACTTCTGGAGCGGAGGCACCATCTTCCGGGCCTATGTGGTCATGACCATGGCGTTGGCGATTGCCGGCGTGACTTTCAACGTGCTGCTGGCGGCGCTGTACAACCTCATCAGCGATCTCACCGGCGGTATACGTATCACCGTCATCGAAGAAGAGTCGGCTCGCTTCACGCCACCCAAGCGACGAACCCGCAGGTAGCGGCGTCACGCACGCGGCGCAAAACGGCGAAAGAGGAGCACAGAGGCTCCTCTTCTCGCGGCAGCTGTACGTGGGGCTAGCAAGAGTCGAACTTGCGACCTCACCCTTATCAGGGGTGCGCTCTAACCAACTGAGCTATAGCCCCATACAGTGCGGCGTCAGCGTAGCGGAATCGATCCGTTCGACCACCCTGTTTTGTGCCGAGTAGTCTGGCAACATGTTCACCATGTTTCGTCGGGCAGTCTTTGGTGCCGCGATTGCTGCCACCACTGCGGCAATCCTGCGGATCTTCGGTGGCGACGGCGCTCCTCCGCAGCGTGGCGGTTGGCGAGAAGTCGATCCGGACGACGTTCAGCGGCCCACCAGCGACTGAACCCCAGGACATCTGACTATGAGGATCGCCATTGTCGGCGCCGGCTTGGTTGGCCAACGGACCGCACGCATGTTGGCCTCGAGTGGCTTCGACGACGTGGTGCTGATCTCGCAGAGTCGACCCATCGAGCCACTCGAAGGCGTGCTGGTCGGGCAGGGGTGGCCTCACCCGGCTGCACGGGACGCCGACATTGTTGTACTGGCGACCGAGTCGTCTCGTCAGCCGAGTATGGCAGCCAGGTTGGTGAAAGCAGGCACGCACGTCGTGAGCACCGCCGACAACCTCACCGATGTCGAACGACTACTGGCGCTTCACGAGACAGCAGCCGCCGCTAACGCCATTCTGGTGGTGGGGGCGTGCTACTCGCCCGGACTCTCGAGTCTGTTGGCCGCTCATCTCGCGAGTTCGATGGATCATGTCGACACCATAAGTACGGCCCAATTCGGAACCGGGGGCCCGGCATGCGCCCGTCAACACCACCGAGCACTGGCGAGCGAAGGCACCGAAGTCCACCAGGCCCAGCTACGCACCGCTCGCAGAGGCTCGGGCCGAGAACTCGTCTGGTTCCCCAATCCAGTGGGGCCCGCCGACTGTTATCGCGCCGGCTTGGCCGACCCATTGCTTCTTCATCGAGCATTTCCGACCGTTCGGCGCATCGAATCGCGGCAAGCCGCTACTCGACGAGACCGGCTGACCGCACGGCTCCCCATGCTCCGCCCCCCACACGAAGAGGGACTCACCGGCGCGGTATGGGTCGAGGTTCGCGGCTTGGTGGACGGACAGATCGAACATCGTGCCATGGCGGCAACGGCACCTCATGCAACCGGCGCGGCGGCCATGGCCGCCGCGTTCTCTCATGAGTTGGCCGCAGAACTGCGGGCGTCAGTTGTCGACGATGCACCGTCGGAGCCGTGGTCAGTGGGGGTGAATTCGGCGGCGGACTATGGGACTATTGTCCCTTTGATGGGACTAATGTCACAAAAGGTGCGTCTATGGACCTACGATGGCTCACAGATAGACCCCACTTCTGGTCAGGAACGCAAGATACACGCCGCTCGCAAATGGGGATTGACAACCTAGATCCGCTTGGTTTCAACGTTTTGTTGATCGCGCTCGAGAGGAAGGGTACATTTGCCTAAAGTAAAGGCCCTTCAACCCGATTACTCTCTCTCTACGTGGCGGCACATACGCACACAGCGTTAAGCCAAGGGATGCCATGTACGAAGGGAATTGCAACGTGAGCACAGCTAACGACGCAGTAGCACGGTTAGACATCGAAGACGACGAGCCAGTTGGCAACAGCATGACGCCGACGGAGATCAACGAGTTGATCGAAGCGCACGTCCCACTGGTCAAACACATCGTCTTCCAGGTCGCAGTGCACTTCCCCCGACACGTCGAACGTGAAGAACTGGCCCGAGCTGGTGCCCTGGGTCTGGTCGAAGCCGCCCAGCGTTACAGCCCAGATCGTGGCATCCCGTTCCAACGCTTTGCTGCTCGCCGGGTACGTGGCGCCATGCTCGACTCGGTCCGTGCAGCCGACTGGGCACCTCGGTCCGTGCGCCGATTGTCCCGCCGCTTCGATGCCATGGAACAGCAGCTGGCCAGTGAACTCGGCCGTGCTCCTCGCACGAAAGAAACCGCCGAAGCGCTCGGCATGAAGCCCGCCGAAGTATCCAAGCTTCGTTCTCAACTCTACCGCTCGGTTGTTCTCGCCCTGGAACACGACGTCGACGGTGAAAACGGTGAAGAACTCAACCTGCTCGACGTGCTTCCCGACCGTGCCAACCTGGAACCAGAAGAACAGCTCGAAGGCCGGGAGCTCTACGCCTATCTTCAAGACGCCATTTCGCTACTTCCCGAGCGCCACCGCCTGGTCATCGTGGGTTACTTCCTGGAAGAGAAGACTTCGGTCGAACTG
>ENA-ORXR01000967-ORXR01000967.1-marine-metagenome-genome-assembly--contig:-NODE-967-length-33341-cov-27.124278_pt1 | contig 33341 bp, 21 predicted proteins | sample MGYA00237866_ERZ511479 | MGnify/ENA metagenome assembly ERZ511479
TCATTCATTCCTAATTCTTTCGGCTTACAATCTGTACAGACTTTACCGTAGAAAGCATCTAATCCGCATTGTAGGAATTTGTCAAAAAATTTGGCTTTACCGGTATTCGAACCTTCTTCAGGATAGCCGGTTGGGTTGGTCAGGAGTTGCTCTCCGTCGTGGCTGAGAAGGACGTAGTATGGCTGTGAATTGTTGTCGAAATTCTTCGCTTGAAAATCTGCCCACTTATTACCAATAGTACGTTTTTTCTTGCCATCAAAATCCGAAATATACGGTTCTGAAAGTTTTTTCTTATCATCTACATACAAAGAAATAAGCACGTAGTCTTCTTTTAATTTGTCCAATACACCTTCGCGGGGCCAAACGTGTTCTTCCATCTTACGGCAATTGACACATCCATAACCTGTGAAGTCTAGCATAATTGGTTTTTTGACGGCTTTCGCATGTGCCAGTCCTGCTTCGTAATCTTTAAAACAATCCAATTTAAGCGGACAGTCATTAGAATGGTCGTCTTTGAAAATCGCGTATTGAGTAGAAGGTGCAAGACCACTCATAACAGATAATGCGTTGTATGTGCCAAGCTCCTTATCGGTAGTTAAACCCAAGCAAAGATAAGCCGAAAATAATAGCGAAGCCAAGCCAAAGCCTTTGCGTCCCATTGATATAGGGGAGCCTTTCGGCGAATCATGCGGGAAGCGGAATGCACCGAACAGGTATAAGCCCATCAATCCGAAAATCAATATCCACAATGCCATAAACACTTCGTATTTGAGGATGCCCCAGTGCTGTGTCAGGTCAACAAGCGAAAGGAATTTGAGTGCCAATGCGAGTTCCAAAAATCCAAGTACGACTTTTACGGTAGTCATCCAGCCACCGGATCTTGGGAGCGTTTTGAGCCATGACGGGAACGCCGCAAACATCGTAAACGGCAAAGCGAGTGCTACTGCAAAACCCAACATACCCGCAGGTGGCGCGAGTGGCAACCTACCACCAAAAAGTGAGGGTCCTGTACCGTTGAAAGATTCTACGAGAAGCGTACCGATAATCGGACCTGTACAAGAGAATGAAACGATACCGAGCGTAAACGCCATAAAGAATATCCCAATCAAACCGCCTTTGTCTGCCATACGGTCGGTGGCATTTCCCCACGAACTTGGTAATGTAATTTCAAAATATCCAAAGAAGGAAATCGCAAAAATCACGAAGAGGAAAAAGAACAGCAGATTAAGCCACATATTTGTCGAAATGGCATTCATTATCTGCGGACCAAATGCCAATGTAAGCGCAGTACCAAGCGTCACGTAAATGGCGATAATCGACAATCCGAAGATAATCGCATTGGTAATACCTTTAGTTTTGCTCACTTTTCCTTTTGTAAAATACCCCACAGTTAGTGGTATCATCGGGAATACACAAGGCGTCAGTATAGCGATAAATCCACCTATCATACCCAAGAGGAAAATTTTCCACAGGCTGCCGAGGCTTTGCTTTTCGATACAAGGGTTGACAGGTTCTTTGAGGCTGGCTTGTTTTATTTTATCGTTGTTGTTCGCTCTTCTATTTGCTGCGAAAGCAATCGCTTTTTCTTCTGAAGGAATGATGCTAAATTCTACATCTTCAGGCGGAAGGCACTTGCTGTCGTCGCAAGTCTGAAAGGTGAGATAACCTGCGATGGGCGTATCAGGATTGCTTGTTTTGATTTTTTGTGTAATGGTGAAATCGCCTTTAAATTTGGTGATTTCCATATCAAAAATGGCATCATAACCCGATTTTTTATCACCACTTTCTACACCTTTACCCACAAGTTGAAATGCTTTATCATCGTCATAAGTGATGATAGTCGGTATCGGACCGTCGTCTCCTTCAATGAATTGCGAATAAACGTACCAACCCTTATCTACCTTAGAAGAATAAATCAACTCATATTCACCATCAGCCAATTTTTTACTACCAAACGACCATTTTACAGGCTGCGAAATACCGTCATTTGCCACAGCGTTATCCCCGCTAATATCAATCAGTGCCGTACCACCACCGTCTGCTTTGTCGATAGCATTTTCGACGGCTTTTTTCATGTCTGCCTTTTCCTTTGCCGCTTTTTCTTTAGACATTTTCTCTTGAGCAGATTTGGCAGCTGCTTGTTGTTTCTCACGTTGTTTGAGTGCTTGTTCTTGCGCCTCTTTTCGTGCATTGTCGGCAGCCGCTTTGCTTTTGGCGTATTCTGCGTCGATTTGCTTTTGGACGGCTGCTTTTTTTTCTGCCTCTGCTTGCGCTTGTGTACGAGCTTGTTCTTGTGCGGTTTCTGCCTTTGTAATTGTAGTTGTGGCAGCAGGCGTGCTTGTTTGGGTAGTTGCAGGAATGGTCGTGCTTGTCGTAGGCGTAGGCGTGGTAACAACCGTTGTGGCAGGTTTTTCTTCTGCTTTTGGTGCGCTTCCCACAGGAAGTTTTATCGAAAAATCGACATCCGTAGGCGGCAGGCACATCTTGTCGTTGCAGGTCATAAATGTGAGGTAGCCTGTGACGGGCTTGCTTACGTCTGTGACTTTGATGCGCTGTGTGATGGTGTAGTCCTTTTTAAATTTGATGACATCCATATCAAACATGGCATCGTAACCCGATTTTTTGTCACCTGCTTCGATAGACTTGCCGGAGGTAGTAAAGGCTTTTTCGCCCTCATATTCTACGCTCGTTGCTACTGGTCCCTCATCGCTTGGTAAGTATTGCGAATAAACGTACCAGCCTTTATCTATCTTGGCTTTGTAAATTAAATCGTACTCATCACCCGAAACCGCTTTGGCTTCAAATGACCAATCCACAGGGTCGTACTGCTGCGCGAAAGCAGTTTGCACTAAAAAAAACGTCAGTAATGAGAATAGTATCTGTTTCATTCTATCTAAATAATGAATGATGAACGATGAATGATAAATGGATTAACCATTAATCATTGACCATTAATCATTATTAAAGTTCAAATTTAAAGTCGATGTCTGTCGGGGGTAGGCATTTTTCACCATTGCAGGTCATAAATGTGAGGTAGCCTTCTACAACGCCGCCTTTGCCTTCTACGGTGATGAGTTGTTTGAATTGGACTTGTTTTTTGTAATATTTCAAATCCATATCAAACATGCCATCGTATTTTTTAATGACTTTGCCTACTTCCTGTACTTTACCGGAAGTAGCGCAGCCTTTCAAAGTTTCAAAAGTAAATTCAGTGGGAATCGGTCCGCCGTCGGCGATGTCTTGTGCATAGACGTACCAACCTTCATCTACATTCGCGGTGAATGTAACCGCTATCGTATTCTCGTCCACTTTTTCGGTGTCGAATGTCCATTTGACGGGTTCTACAATTTGGGCTTGTGTGAGTGTGGTGATTAGTGTGAAGCTAATTAAAAGTAGTAAATATTTCATTTTCAATAAAATAAATTCCAAATCACAAATTCCAAATTCCAATAAAATCGCGTTCTAATTGGAATTTGGTGCTTGGGATTTGGGATTTGGATTTTGAATTAGTTATCGTATTTTCTTTTCTAAATATTTGACTACAATCATATTATGAGATACGCTCAGATTGCGCCATTTATTGAGTTCTTTTTGGTAATTGGCAGTTTTGTTAGGGTATTTTTTGTGTAAATATTTTCTAAATTCGTACAATCTCGTTTTTCGTGCTTTTTTCAGGGGCGGAATATTCAGATTTAAAATCTCATCTAATTCTTGTTGAAAAATCGGATTAGATGATTTGATTCCGCCTGATGCTTTTTCGTAAGAAATTGTACTGATATGGCGTTCATTTGTCGGATTTATGGTAATTATCTTATTTGCTTTTTTAGTGTCACAATGCTCGTATTTACCAAGATTACCTTTACATACAGCGAATAAATTATCATAGTCTAAATCTCGGTCTTCGGGAGCATCCTGCGGATACCAATGTTCAACCTTTGTAGTGTCTTTGCCTTCCTCTTCATTAAATATGATTGTTCTCGTACAATATGCACACAAACCGTTTTGTTCCGCAAGTAATTGATTTTTAACGGCTCTTTTGCCTTTATCCAGTGAAAAATCACCCCATTTTCCGCCACCGTTTCTGTACTCTTTGAGTTCTCTCGGTTCTGTTTGTTTTTTAATATGTCTCATCTTCTTCCATCACAATTTGGGTTTCGAGTTTGATGACCTCATAATCATTTGGGTCAATGATTGCCTTCAACTCGTCTAATTTTTTTCTGGCGCGTTCGGTATTTGGGTGTTCGTCGTCAAGGAGTTTTTCGATGTCATTCATCAGAGTTTTTACATCCAATGGTCGATGCGAAGCCCCCATAAAATCCTCAATAATCGCATTGACATCACGCCCGTAAACCTTGTGAACTTCTTTACCTGGAATTATTTTAAAATCATCCAAAATACTCAATTGATGATTTTCTAATTGATTAATCACTAAAGGCGAATGGGTGGTCACGATAAATTGGACATTCGGAAAAGTCGTCGTTAATGCCTTTAAAATCGACATTTGCCATTTGGGGTGCAAGTGTTGTTCGAGTTCATCAATCAACACGATGCCTTCAGAAACCAAGGGGTTTTCGAGCTGTGGATTGGCGATAGACATGCGGTAGGCGATGTCTAAGACCATTCCGATGACCATTTTTTCGCCGTCTGAAAGGCGGTTAAATTCTATTTCTCCAACTGGCTTTTTAATAATTAAAGTTTGATTACCATGTTCACTAATTCTAACTCCAACTTTAACATCAAACGAATTATCATTTACTTCATTAAAAAAAGTTTCTATTGCATTGTTAATCGCGGTGATTGTTGGTATCTCGTATTCCAAATCTTTCTTTGCTACTTTCCTACTATTCTGAATATTAATTTGTTTGACATACCAAAGAAATAAGTAGTTGAAATCTGTATGAGCGTTCATACAGTTCTTATAAGCATCATCTTTTTTTACTTCAAATAATAAATCTGAAAATTGGTTATCATCTGTTTGAATGAAAAAGGTTCTTTTTGAACGATAGTAAAGAAAAATTGGCAGATCTTTTCGTTCTATTAACTTATTTATTATTTCAATGTAATTATCGTAAAAACCTCCCTGTAACTCTCTGATAATTAATTTGTCCTTAGTTTTGATTCCATACTTATTCCATGTGATAAAGCAAGTTATATTAAGTTTTTTCTCTTTTACATGTATATTCTCACGACTTCTTAATTCTGCGTCAGTATGAATAACAATATTGGCATTAGTGAGCATTGATTCAAGAAAATGACCCAAAGCATCCAAAATCGATGTCTTCCCCGCCCCATTCACCCCAACGATTGCGTGAATATTGCTATCAGAAAATTCGATATCGTGTGTGCCACGAAATCCTCTGAAATTTTCGATATGTAATTTTGTTATTCTCATAAATGCTTTCGCAAATTCCAAATTCCAAGCACCAAATTCCAATTCCCACGTATTTTTGTTCCGTATTTCATTGGAATTTGGAATTTGTTATTTGGAATTTCCGCACAAATATACGTTGTCCCTACCTCAATCTCGGTTAATAAAAAGTTAATCGTTTCACAAACAAATCCTAAAGGTTGGTCAAACGACAGCGACATTTTGAATCAATGACTCAAAAAGAGCGCGTCCATCTGTATTGCCAAGTATAATTTCGGAAGCGCGTTCGGGGTGAGGCATCATGCCGAATACATTTCGATTGGCATTGCAGATACCCGCGATATTTTCGAGCGAACCGTTGGGATTGGCGGCAGGAGTGACCGCAGCATTTTCGTCGCAATATTGAAATAGGATTTGGTCGTTTTCTTTGAGGGATTGGAGTGTGTCGGCGTCGGCGTGGTATCGCCCTTCCGCGTGTGCTATGGGGATTTTGAGGGCTTTATCTATATTAACGCGGCGAGTGAGGTCGCTATTTTGAGTAGCCGTTTTTAAATAAATATTTTTACAAATAAAACGCTGATTTTCATTGCGTAATAATGCGCCGGGTAACAAACCGGATTCACATAATATTTGAAAACCATTACAAATGCCAAATACATAACCACCATTATTAGCAAATGCTATAACGGATTTCATAATGGGGGAATGACTGGCTATCGCGCCACTCCGCAGATAATCGCCATACGAAAAACCGCCCGGCAATATGATACAATCCCCTTCGCCGAAACCCGGCAATTCGGTTTCTTTATGCCACAATTCTACCACAGATTGTCCCATGACTTCTCCGATGACATGCATCATATCACTATCACAATTGGAACCGGGAAATACAACTACGCCAAACCGCATGAAGTTTAAGTTTAAGTTTAAGTCGAAGTGTAACCCGTACCGACGACTTTAGCCGTCGCGGAATTCCGAATCACCTGACGGCTAAAGTCGTCAGTACGGTATTCGACTTAATTTTGATGAAAAAGTGTACAAAAATACGTTTTTTCGGGCATCTGTGCTATTAGGAACGCGAAATAGTCACACAAATTTTTTATTCAAAATTAATACGCTCCAAATTAAGTCCTAATTCGTCTCAATTATGATTTGATTTTCTTTATTTTGCAGACCGGAGGCATTACGCTACGGTGGCAACATCATTTAAATGAGTAGAAGAGGAACTACATCGCGGGAGACGGACTGGCTAACGGTTTTTCTATATTTGGGCTTAGTCATCGTGGGGTTTTTGATGATATATGCAGTGGGCTATGTGGACGCGCCGCGTATGTTTGACTTTGGGGCAAAGCATGGTACACACCTCGTTTGGATTGGTATTTCGTTGGTAGCGGGAGTGGCGGCGTTTATTACGGATGCTCGATTTTATAAGGTGTTTGCTTATCCGATTTATGGCATTTCGGTCTTATTGTTGATTTTGGTTTTTCTGTTTGGAAAAGAGGTTGCAGGAGCGCGGTCTTGGTTTGAGTTGCCCTTTGGAGTCGGACGTTTTCAGCCTTCCGAAATTGCTAAATTTGCGACCTGCCTCGCGCTTGCTGCCTACCTGAGTACGCTCAATGTCACCCTTGCCAAAGGCATGAAACATCGAATGTATGCACTTGGCATCATTCTCTTGCCGATGGCTTTGATTATCATTCAAGGTGATGCAGGGTCGGCATTGGTTTTTGTAGCTTTGTTTTTGGTACTGTTTCGGGCGGGGATGCCGGCGATATTGTATATGTTGGGTACGATTGTGGCGATTTTGTCCGTGATTGCATTGATATTCAAGCCTTTGACGATATTAGCGATTTTGTTGTTATTTTTCAGTATTGTTTATATCGGCAACATGAAAACGCGGCAATTGTGGTGGCTGCTTGGGTTTACGGTGCTGACGACGGTTACGGTGCTTGGTTTTCGATATGATATGACCGAGTATGTACTTGCGTTGGACGGCGTGGCATTTCTCCTATTGACGACCCTCGCGTGGCAAGGACGACAAGGGCAACTCGCTACTTTTGTAAGCATCGTTTTAGTGGCTTCGATAGCCTACTCGCTCTCTGTCAATTACGCTTTCAACAACTTCCTTGAACCGCACCAACAAGACCGTATCAACGTCTGGCTACAACCCTCCAAATCCGACCCGCTCGGTGCTGCCTATAATCTTGATAAATCAAAAACCGCCATTAGTGCCGGACGACTCACCGGACGCGGTTTTCTGCAAGGTCAAATCACCGGACTCAAATATGTGCCCGAACAATCGACGGATTTTATCTTCTGTACGGTAGGGGAGGAGCATGGTTTTTTCGGAACGGCTACCTTGATTTTTCTGTACATTGCCCTCGTCTTGCGAATTGCTTTTATCGCAGAAAGGCAGCGCGAGGACTTTACGCGCTACTATGCCTACGGGCTGGCGAGTATTCTGTTTTTCCACTTTTTTGTAAATATTGGTATGACAATGGGCGTGATGCCGATTATCGGGATTCCCTTGCCAATGATTAGTTATGGTGGGTCGTCTTTGCTGTCTTTTACAATTATGATTGCGGTATTGGTGAAATTGGATAGTACGCGACTGACTCGGAATTAACCGCCTCGTTTTCTCACTAAATTTATCACGAAAAAGAATCATTTACTTCTTTGTAAATCACCTCCAAAGTTTTCGCCCACTTCGGATGCGCTATTTTTTTGTATCGTTTTACTTGAAAATTAGTCCAATCACTTAATTTATCAAAATCACCTTGTCGAGTTCTGATAGCGTGACAAATTCGATTGAGTATCCAATAATTATGTCCTGCTCTGGCTACTCTAAGGTGTTTGATAAGCGGGTCATTACCTGCCCTCATTTTCAAAAAGAAAGGAATGTGTTGTTCGACCAATTGAATTTCTGTTTCCAAAAGCTCCGTTAAGTCTTTCACGGGCGTGGCGGAGGTAACGCCTAATTCCGTGCGAAGTTTTTCCCAATTGTGCGGAAAAGCAGCTTCAAATTCTTTGAAAAAGGGCGTATGCGTACTGTAAGGCTCATTATTGATGAGTGCATATGCCGCGACTTTATACATATCCATTTTGAGAAACCCGAAGCGCGAACCATAGATTTTACTTTGGAAAGCATCTTTGAAAGGCGCGGTAGAATCAATAGAAATTGCTCTGCTTTTATGAAACATCAAACCCAATAAAGCGATCAAAATAGGCGAACCAACACCCAAAATATGAATAGGCGTATCAAGCGGATTGCCTTTGGAGTAACCCAAACAGATAGATGCCGCAGCAAGGTACATTTCAGGTAATTTTTCCGTAAATGCGATGTTTCTATCACCCAAATTCCAGTTTTCTATCCAGCGTTTACTTTTCATTGCGCCTCCAAAACTGACGGCTACGCCATCAGGTTTTAGCGTGTTGATATGTGATGCGGCTTGTTCGGCACTTGAAAAATCATAAGCGTGAAGTACATGAAATTTGCGGACATTTTCAAGTTCGGCTTTGCTGCCAAAATCGCCATTTTTTTGGCTTTTGTATAAATCGACACTTATTTTTTGATAATCTTTTATCTCATCAGCTTGCGGGGAAAAGATAGGGTCAAATAGTCCACAAAGCATAATAACAGGCACAGTGAGGTCTTCCAAGGCAATCATATAATCGGGATTGATTTTGAGTTGGGTTTGTATGATAGCTGGTTTGTCTTGCTTTGAAAGTTCTGTTTTACAATGGTCGGCTATTTTGATAATCAACGTTTTACGTTCCAGCAAAATCAAATCACTGATACCGTCATTTTTGGCTTTTTCCAACAGTGCTTTTCCTTCATCAGTGAAAGTTTCAGCGATTTTTTTCATTCTCGAAAAATTGCCATTATCGCTGACTAGGAGATTGCGTCTTTGTTTTACCCACTTGGCGAGTGCCTCAAATTTGTCATTTGTATAATATTCAGATAGCAGATAACCATCTCGTTTGAGCGATGTGGTCAGTTCTCTATTCGCGGTCGTATCATTGAGATTCGAAATGAATGTATAGCTGTCTCTTTTGTGTTTTAATGTCCACATTAGAATTTTATTTAACAGAGGCAAAATCAACCGATTGGTTGATTTTGCCTTTTAATGATGTTTTATTTTTTCTTGCATTTCGCAAGACAATTTTGATAAGCCTGATAAGCCTTTTGGTAGGCTTTATATGCATTGTTTCTCTTTAAAGATGCAGCAATAGATACAGTATCTGCTGTCAATGCCGCTGCTATTGCTGCTGCACATGCAGCAGTGCCAAATCCTGTCCAGAAAAACGGACATGCTGCCACAACAGCAGCATTAGCTATAACGAGTGCCGCAGCCGCAGCATTAGCATCTATGTTAGCATTTTCATAGGCTGTATATTTATCATCAGAGCGATTTTTTTCATTCGTACATGCCATTTTATTACGTGTTTTAATTGTTAATTAATTGAGTGTGAAAAACATATTCATCCCATCCTTGTAAAGTGGAAAATACCCCTTCATGCGCTCTGTAACATTGTCGAGCCAGTTGTCTTTTGCGATTTCGCCGAGATTTACACGGTCAATATCAAGTCCAACCTCATCCCCTATCAACCAATGTTCGCCCTTGCGTACAAAGCCATTGACACGCACATAAGAACCAATCGAAACGCCATTATCTTCCAAGCCAAACATATGAGCGCGTAGCTGTATGCTCTCATTGGTTTCTACATCAGTGAGTATGACAAAAGTTGAAAATTTAGGCGGATTTTGGTCGTCCCGGATTTCCATTTTCGTAACCAATCCTTCTACCTGTACAAGCGTACCTGCGGCTACTGCCGGGTCGGTGGTCACGGTTGCTATGGTGCTGATTTCGCCTTGATCTACATTGCTGGTAAATGTGCGGTTGTCGGTTCTTCGTTGTTCATTACTCAACCATCTTTTGAAATTGCGGTCAGAAAGATTGGCTTTGAGGTATGCCAAATATGCGATTTGCACCAAAGCTCTATTGGTATTTTCGGTCAATTCCAAGGCTGCACGATACGCATTGACACGCATCGTCAAGTTCACTTCATTGGGAATTAAGGGCAGAAATGCGCCAAGTAAAGCACCCACTATCCCAAAGATACCTTGTAGTTCATTGCGATACGGCGCGATTAACTCAAGCAACTCTTCTTTGGATGAATCGTTTTTCAAGGCATTATAAATGTCCTGATACGCGGCATCCACGATGCTTTTGATGTTGGTGCTCAATTCTTTTACCAAATTCACATCGCTTACCTGCGGTGGAATAGGTGCGATAGGCGCAGCCATTCCTGTTCGCAAATAACCCAGATAATCGGCTGCCGTTCCGAAAGAAACCATGCCTGCATACTGTTCGCAGAGAAAGTTCGTTTCCTCATCTGCCTCTTTTGAATCGCGTATTGCCTTATCGAAAATAGGATGTTCGCCACTCAAAAAAGTATCAAATGCCGTTTGTGCATCAGCCGGATCGAGGTCTTGGTCCAGTTGCGTTTTGATAGCATCTTTTATCTCCTGTGCTTGTGGCGAATTGTCCGCTGCCAAGTTTTTTAAGACTTGGGTAAACGAAGCATCTTCTCCGTCAGAAAAGGCGCGATTTCGGGTACTGTAATAGGTAATCAACTCTATTCTTTGAAAAATATCGGTTGACATACCGTAAAAACGGGATGCTAAATCCCTGATAGCCTGATAGTCACTATTTTCCCAAGCATCCTGATAAGTGGCTAATAAATCTAATATGCTTCGCTGAAGCGCAGCAGAAGAATTGCCATCACCATAGGGAACTAAATTTAGTGCTACGGAAGTTTGAAAAGCCATATAATTTTTATATTTGACATTAATTAGTGCTTCAAATCATAAAATAATTGAAGCGTTAGATATATGATTCGTACTTATATCTATTGGAAAGGAATAGAGTCACCCGGATTGAGTGTTAAGGAAAGTTTAACGTGTAATATTCTGATTTGAATGGGCTTAGAGAAGAAAAATAAATAACTTAGACCAAGCTACTATATCTTTTTCTGTTATACTTCATCATTTTCTCCTTATCCCGAAAGCATTCGGGACGCGTCAAATTTAGCCAAACCTATAAAAAAAATAACTTCTTCATTTGGGGTAGATTATTTTCTTCCTCTTCCCTAAAGTTATTTTTGCCACGTTCCTTACTCCACATTTCCCCCACCAATTCCCTATCTTTGCAACTTTCTTAAACGAGTGCCGATTATGGAGTAAGGAGAAAAAACTCGCAACTCGCAACTCGCAACTCGCAACTCAAATACATGAAAATATTAAAATTCGGAGGCTCGTCGGTTGCTACGGCAAAGCGTATTCAGGGAGTGGTAGAGATATTAAAATTCTACAAAAAGAAAAAAGAGAAATTTGCGGTTGTCGTCTCGGCATTGGGGCGCATGAAGGGCGTCACGGGTACGACCGACCTCATCATCGAAATGACCGAACTCGCGCAAGCCGGCGATGAGGCATATTTGGAAAAACTAAAGGAATTTAAAAAGCGACACAAGCAAGCCGTCAAATCGCTACTCAAAGAGGAAGACCGACTCGAAGGCGTCAATAATGCCCTCAAAGCCTCTTTTAAAGAGATGGCGAATTTGCTCAAAGGTGTTTTTCTCGTCAAGGATGTTTCCAAGCGCACGATGGATTATTTATTGAGTTTTGGCGAACGAAATTCAGCATTTATTTTAGCGAACGCGCTGACAGCGAATGGTTTAACAGCTCAATATCTGGATGCTCGCAGAGTCGTAAAAACCAGTGATGAATTTGGCGGAGCTAAGGTCGATTTCAAAAATACGACCCAAAATATCAGCGATTATTTCGCGGAAAGAAAATATATACAAGTCATCACGGGCTTCATCGGCTCTACCGAAAATGGCATCACGACCACGCTCGGACGCGGTGGCTCGGACTACACCTGCGCGATATTTGCAGCCGCTTTGAATGCCAAAGAAATCGAAATCTGGACGGATGTAGATGGCGTCATGACTGCCGACCCGCGCAAAGTTCCCGCTGCTTTTTCGATTGATAAAATGACCTATTCCGAAGCGATGGAAATGACCCACTTCGGCGCAAAAGTCATCCACCCGCCAACGATACAACCTGCCTTACACAAAAAAATTCCCATTCGTATCAAAAACACCTTCAATCCTGACTTCAAAGGTACACTCGTAGGCGAAGAATCAAGTACCGACGACAGCCCGATAAAAGGCGTCACCTCCGTATCCAATGTCGCGTTGATTACCTTACAGGGCAGTGGTATGATTGGGGTAAAAGGAACAGCCGCACGACTGTTCAATGCATTGGCAGCTAAAGAGATAAACATCATTTTAATTACGCAAGGTTCGTCTGAATATTCCATTACGTTTGCTATCGCACCCGGTGATGCAAGTCGTGCGATTAGCGCGATTAAAAGCGAATTTAAATATGAAATACAAGAAAGGTTAATAGAAACGCCAAAGGCGGAAACTGACCTTTCTGCTATCGCTATTATCGGAGAAAATATGTGCTCACGCCCCGGTATTTCGGGAGAGGTTTTTCATGCACTCGGTGTCAATGGCGTCAATATCGTGGCAATCGCACAAGGCTCGTCGGAGTTCAATATCTCGGCGATAGTAAGTAAGGATGACGAAGTGAAAGCCCTCAATGCGGTACACGAAGCCTTCTTTTTATCGGATGCCAAAACACTGCATTTGTTTATCGTGGGAGTGGGCTTGATTGGTGGTACATTGATTGAGCAAATCAAAAATCAGGCAGCGTATTTGAAAGAAAAACGCGGACTAGAAATTCGTGTAGTGGGCTTGTCGAACAGCACCAAAATGTTCTTTGACGAACGCGGAATTGATTTGGATAATTGGAAAAAATATATGGATAGAAAAGGCGAAAAAATGAGTATCAGCCGCTTTGTCGATACCATGAAATCGCTCAATTTACGCAATAGTATTTTCTTGGATAATACCGCAAATAAAGATATTCCAAAGCAATACGAAGAAATTTTGGACGCGAGTATTTCCGTCATTACACCTAATAAAATAGCGACTTCATCGGCATATAAAGACTACGTAAAATTAAAAGATTTGGCGCGTAAACGCGGCGTCCGATTTATGTATGAAACCAATGTGGGTGCGGGTTTGCCCGTCATCAAGACTTTGAGTGACTTGATTAATTCGGGGGATGAAATTCTGAAAATAGAAGGTGTTTTGTCGGGTTCTTTGTCGTACATTTTTAATAATTTCGTAGCGGACAAACCTTTCAGCGATGTCGTCAAAGCCGCCCAATCGCTTGGCTACACCGAACCTGACCCACGCGAAGATTTGTCGGGTGCAGATGTACGTCGTAAAATCCTCATCCTCGCTCGCGAGACCGGACTTGCGATGGAATCCAAAAATGTAAAAGTCGAAAATATCCTCCCCAAAGCCTGCGTGGATGCCAAGACCGTTCCACAATTTTTCAAAGCATTAGAAAAAGCCGACCCGCACTTCAACGAACTACTCGACAAAGCCGCCAAGAAAAATGGCGTCCTCCGCTTTATCGCCAAATTGGAGAAGGGCAAAGCAAGCGTAAGCCTACAAGTAGTGGATGCGAATCATCCGTTTTATTCGCTCTCCGGTAGTGATAATATGATTGTATTTACGACGGCGCGGTACCGCGAACGTCCGCTTGTAGTTCGCGGTCCGGGTGCAGGTGCAGAGGTGACGGCTGCGGGGGTTTTTGCAGAGATTATTAGTTTGGGGTAATGCCCCCGTACAGGCGACTTCAGTCGCCATGTGTATCATATTAAATCTATCTTCTACATGGCGATTGAAACCGGCTGTACTACAAAAACGCGCCCCGAATTTCATTGAAATTCAGGGCGCAACATTCACTTTTTAACAACAAAAACTTCTTATTTTCAGTCACTTATAAATCCCTTGTGTCAAACTATGGACTATGGACTGACAATTATAGACTAATTAGAAATTCAATCGTCCGTACCCGACATTACCCGTCACGTAGTAATCCCAACCGCTTGAAGTGGAGTTGTCCAACCATACATTTGGCGCGGTATAGAAGTGAGAATGTCCGCTTGCGGAGATGCTTTGGTCGCCGGAGTGTACGTGTAGATCAAAGTCGGTAGGAAACCAACCGTCCGTGCCTTTCAAGACCAACTGCCCGGAGCGTGCCTCTACCCAACTCACTGCCTGACCGGGCATGTAAGTGCGAATGAAATAAGCATCCCAGTCGCCTTTTTCTCTGTCGTTGCCAAAATTATTCAACCAAGCACCTTGTGTGACCGTACCTTTGTCGGTTGCGAAAGTGATGTAAGAATACACATCGCCGTCTGTGTCGTTATGGGTCTGTGTACCTGTGCGGGTTTTGATGGTATAAAACCATTCCGTACTGACACCACGCTCTTCTATTTCGGTCGTTTCGAGGGTGCTGATGTAGCCTACGACCATAGCTTCCCACTGTGCTTCTGCTTCCTCTTCGCTTATATCACCGCTAAAGCGATGGTGCAATACGGGCGTTGTGATGTTTGTATTTGAAGGTTGTACGCCGTCTGCATTTCCTGTGGTACTTTTAAATTGCTCTATGTCGTTTGTGATTTCTACGTCAGTATCGGGGAGGATAGCTTCTTGTTCGCATGAAGTTAATACTGCTGAAAGGGCTAATACTGCTACTAATCCAAATAGGATAGATTTTAATTTTAAAATGTTCATAATCATTGTTTTGAATAGATAATAAAAATTGTTTTTAAATGTTTCTAATCAACTGCAAGCGGATGTCGGTAATGAAGTTTTGAAATTGATTTAATTTGTTGTGCGAAAACTATTGACCGAATGGTGCGCTTTTCATTGTTAGTAAAAATTGTTTTGAGAGGTATTGCCAATTGCTGTTGACGTTTCTATATCTTTACAACAAATGAAAAGTCACCTGACGATTTTATTTTTTTGAAAAAATAGTCGGTAGTCTGTCAGTCCGCAGTCCGCCGATAGTACGAAAGACAGTTTCACGTTATAGCGGCGGACAGCGGACTGATAAGCTGCGGACTAATAGTATTCATGCGAACCAAATACTTACATATCAAAGCCGGAAAAAACATTTATGAACGCCTCATGGACAAGGGCTTGCGGGTAGAAGATATTCGTATATTTGCAGGTGCGGCAGGCGGACCAAAGTGGATTCCGCTGTACTATCTCGACAAATATTTGATGCAGCATTTCCTGAAAAATCATGAGCAAACGATTGATTTTTATGGTACTTCGATAGGAGCTTGGCGGTCATTGGCGCATGTGCTGCCCAAGCCTGTGGCAGCTTTGGATCGACTGGCGGAGGTGTATATTAATCAGCGATATTCCCTCGAACCATCGTGGTCGGAAGTATCCGCAGGTTGTTATAAAATCGTAGAACAAACGCTCAATAATCAACACGAAGCCATCCTAAATTCCACAAAACGCCGACTACACATAGGCGTGACAAGTGCATCTTTTGAGGCTTTACAAATGTCTGAAAATCAAATTAAAAGAAAGTTTTTGAATATCGCCATTCGGCAAATTACCCGCAGAAAAAGTACAAATCGACTCATTCAGCGTGTTACTTATTCCAATACCGATTCTATCCTAAATGATGACGGGATTGCTGCCCGACACTTCCCCTTAAATGAAGAAAATCTCCTACCTGCACTACAAGCCAGCGGCGCGATTCCAATGATAATGAATCCGGTGCGTATTGATGGCGTAGATTGTTGGGATGGCGGGATGGTGGATTATCATTTGGACTTGAAATATCAGACGGACGGGGTGGTTTTTCAACCGCATTTTTTTAGCTATATCAAGCCGGGATGGTTTGATAAATATACGCGATTTCGCTACTCGAAGCATCATCATAATACGCTGCTGCTCTATCCTTCAGATGAGTTTGTACGTTTACTCCCTAATCAAAAACTGACCGAAACGAAAGATTTTTACACCTATATGAATGATACGGATAAACGCATCGAAGTGTGGTTGAAAGCGAAGGAATTGGGGCGTTTGTTGGCGGAGGATTTTGAACGCTTACTTGATTTGGAGGTGTTTCGGGAGAGTTTGGGGCGGTTTTGATGAAACAAAAAAAAACCTACCCATGCCGAAGCACAGATAGGTTTTCATAAATATTTTCAATTCTCCCTTTAGGGTTGTGGGGAAATTTCAGATTACAAATTATTCAAGAACTCTTCGTAAGTATCCATAGAGATGCTCATAGAATCTAAAGTAGAACATTCATAATCAAGGATAAAATTTAATCGTGTATCCAATGAATTGGTTGGGTGGATATCCAACCATGTAATGGTACTATTATTTTGCAGAAACCATTTAAACAAATCAGCGTCATATCCCTTTTGGCAAGCCAATTCGAGCATGAAATTATCCGCTTCTTCTACACTGCTTAGGTCAAACGGTTGATTGTACAAAGTATTGAGCAACTCTTCAGCTGTAGCAACAGTGGAACCCAGAGCGAGGTCGAGGAGGAGCTGAAGCCCATAATTGTCTTGTAGTTTTTGACTGACAAACCCTTTATCGGCATAAGTGATTTCATTTGCCAAAAGGTGAATGAAAGCAGCTTCTGAATCTATCGTTTTGAGCAATCCTGTATCAAAGTAAATATAACCACCTGGCGTAGCAAAAGCATTTGTACCTTCGTCATCATTGATGATATGTACTTTCCAATTGTAATTATTACGATTGGTCAAAAGTTCACTATCAGTAAGAAAGCCGACAGAATTGTCAAGATATTGGTAAGCTTCTGCGTATTCATCTCTATCCAGAATCTCGTATGTTTCATTGGCTGTGATTATTTCAAGGATACGATTGGCTATGTTTTGTCTGTCTTCTACGGTCAACTCCATCACTTGCGGAAGCTCGATATCTGCATTGCAAGCACTAAAGATGAATGAACAAATACATCCAAGTAATAATAGTTGTTTAGTCTTTAGTAGATAATTTTGTATCATGTAATAATTTTAGGTTTGGTATAAGTACATCGTAAAAAAAGTTTCTCTACTTTTTTTGAAATGTAAAATGTAAAATAATAAATGTAAAAGTGTCGATAGTACGCAAGACTAATATTATTATTTTTAAATATTTTTAATTAACTTAAAATCAATAAAATGAATAAGAATTGCGTTTGTTTCACGTTATGCAACTTTTACATTTTAAATTTAATATTTTACATTTTACATTAATTTAAATTTATAAAGAAATTTAATTTACGGTGTAATAAGTTGCGGTACAACTTACTTCTGTATCGTTTAAATTGTTGACGGATGTTCTGTGTTAGTAACGACGAAAAAATAAGTTGGACATCTCGACGAGCTTATTTTGTGCTTAGTTTTTTTCTTGAAAGTGGGCGTTTATCTGGATAAATAACTGTTTTCAAGAAGAAAAATAAGGATAAAAGAAGCCGTCCAGATGTTCAAGTTATTATTTTGTCGTTACTTAGTCTTAATTTTGGGTCAAAAAGTATGCCATGTAATAAACAAAAATTCCAAATCACTAATTCCAAATTTCAATAAAAACATAACACAAATCCACATTCAAATTGAAATTTGGCTTTCATTGAATTTAGCTTCAAACCTAAACTTATTTTGTCACAAGTTCGACATTTGAATGTAAAAGTTCATTTTCCATTAGATATTGAGCAATTTGTACCGCGTTGGTGGCTGCACCTTTGCGAAGATTGTCAGATACTATCCACATATTCAGTGAGTTAGGTTGGGAAAAGTCTCTACGTAAACGCCCGACAAATACATCATCCTTATCCTTACTGTACAGTGGCATCGGATAAATATTGTTTTTAAAATCGTCTTGAACTGTCACACCCGGTGCATTCTCGAGTAGCGTTTTGAGTTCTTCCAAATCGAAGTCGCGCTCAAATTCTACATTCACGCTCTCCGAATGACCTCCATACACGGGTACACGCACTACCGTAGCGGTAATTTTCATATCCGGCGCACCAAGTATTTTACGCGTTTCATTGACCAGTTTGACCTCCTCTGTGGTGTAGCCATCCTCTTGAAAACTCCCCCCGTGTGGCAAACAATTCAAATCAATAGGATGTGGATATGCAGGGTCTGATGCCGATTTATTGTTGCGCTCTTCTTCCATTTGCTGGACAGCTTGTACCCCCGTACCCGTGACAGCCTGATAGGTCGAAACGACCAATCGCTTGATGCCATATTTTTTATGTAATGGCGCGAGCGCAACCACCATTTGAATCGTCGAACAATTCGGGTTGGCAATGATTTTATCATCTTCGGTCAAAAGATGTGCATTGATTTCAGGTACGATAAGCCGTTTGTCATCGTGCATACGCCATGCTGATGAATTATCGACCACCGTTGTTCCGACGGCTGCAAATCGCGGTGCATGTTCTTTTGACGTGCTGCCTCCGGCAGAAAAAATCGCAATGTCGGGACGCATCTTAATTGCATCATCCATACTCACGACGGTATGCTCACGATCATTGAATGTTACCTTCTTTCCAACAGAACGGGCAGAAGCAACAGGTATAAATTCTGTGACAGGAAATTGATGTTCTTCCAACACACGGCGCATCACACCACCGACCAATCCTGTAACACCGACTACGGCTATTTTCATGATTAACTTAGGTTGCGGGTTACGGGTTGCGGTTACGACTTACAAGTTGTTCTTATTTTGCTACGCAAAATAACCCGCAACTCGTAACCCATAACTCGCAACCTGCAACTCGGATTATTATGAATAACAAATTTAGCATGAATTATAGATATTTTTTCAAAAATAGGAACGACTTTTTGAAAGAATGATAAAAAATAAACGCATCCTAATTTCAGAAAAATAACTTTCGGAGGTTATAATATGACACATGTAATGTATTTATATTGTTTTAGGCGTTGTGGAGTAGTGTTTTATTATGTCACAAAGATAAAAAAAACTCCGAAAATATATCTAAGATATTATGGAAAATTATTACGTGATTCTTTGCCGTGTTTTATTTAAAGAGTTGTGTTAAACAGTCACTTCATACTCAAAACAATAATATAATAACGGATTATTAGAGTAAATACAAGTTTGAAATTTAGTGATTTTTTTCAAAGAATTGCTACATCACAAAAAACATGGAGGCTTGACCCTAAAAATTACAAGTTGAGGTTTTTCCTCATACCTAACATCATCTTTAAAAATATCGTAAGCATGTTCACTCCTTTGAATTGGGATTATTTACTAATTAAACAAAAAGTTAGTTATGGTATCATCATATTAATAATGATGGTATTGTCACTACCTGCCCAGTCCCAAAAAGTCTTTATCAATGAGATTAACTATCGCTCCGTAGAATTACAACAAGATATTGATTTCGTTGAGATATACAATACTGAATCTACACCAATCAACCTCTCAGGGTGGTCATTGACCGAAGGTATTGCCTATGAATTTCCTGCGGGTACGACTATATCGGCGGGAGGCTTTTTGGTCATTTGCGCTGACCCTGCTACTTGTCAGTCGGTATTGAACTTTTCGGGAGCAATAGGACCTTATACAGGGGGCTTGAGCGGCAGAGGAGATGAAGTTATATTACGCAATAGTCTGTTTGTAGAAATAGACAAAGTAGATTACGAAAGTTGGCAAGAATGGCCCAATGTGAGATTCGATGACTATGAAACCCAAGTGTACGATTCCGCGACAGGTTTGTATGGAACCGATAAAGTCAAAGTTCCAATTTCCATTCAGAAAATGCACCCGGAACTGCCGGGACAACACGGTGGAAGTTGGAGAGGACATGCACCGACCCCCGGCAATACCAATGCTTATTACAATTCAGATTGGACGAATATCGCAGTTATAAAAAGCGTATCCAAAAGCCCCGACCGCCCTGTTTCGGGCGAGGACGTGCGTATCAAAGCCGAGATACGGAACCTTGATTTACTTTCAAGCCCCGTTAATTTGGAATTACAATATCAAATAGTAGAACCCGGCAGCTATATCCACAAATCCGACGCAGCTTACAACAATGGTTGGATTGCCATTCCTATGCTCGATGATGGTGTGGGGGCAGATTCTACGGCAAATAATGGTACTTACACCGCAGCAATTCCCGCCTTTGTACAACAACACAGGCGATTGATTCGATATAGAGTAAAGATGTCGTCTCCGGCTTATACCGCAATTTATCCCGACCAAAACCACAATGAAAGCAACTATGCTTACTACGTGTACGATGGCTATCCGACTATCAATGGCTTTGACATCAATGCAGTCAATCCTATACAAGATGTGACAGTTCTCACAGGGTCTTCGACCGCAGCAACCTATATCGGACCCGGTAATGGAACTAATAATAACGGACAATACACCGGATATGACTATCTCGGTGAAGGTACACTTGTTTATAATGGAAAAGTTTACGACCACGTTGGTTTTCGACCTCGCGGGCGTACCAATGGGCGTGCCGCTCGCGTAAAACCGGGCGTCAAATTTAAGCTAAACAGCGAACGCAAGATTGCTCCCGACGATGATTGTGGCGATGAATACGACGAAGCGCAAGGGGCATTGACACTCTCCGGCACTTATGTCAATGACATCACCACACACGGTGCCACGGAATCCATCATACACAAGATACTCAATTTGACCGGAGCGATGGGCAGGCATGTGGATTACACCCAGTTCCGTGTAGTGGATAACATAAATGAAAATGATAACACAGGTGATTTTTGGGGGGTATTTTTAATTTTAGAAAGTTACGACGGCGACTATTTTAAAGAACATGATCTGCCTGACGGGAATATTTGGCGACACAAACGTTCGGGAGCTTTTCCGCACCGAATGACCCATCAAGGTGATTTTCCAAACACAAATAATATCGGCGATTGGTCTAGCAAACATCCTCAATATCAAGGATTTGTCGATAGATACCTAGATCATAATGTTACCAGTTCATATGCTGATTGGGAATTTTTTATCAAAGACAAAATTGCCAATAATTTCTTTGGTAATGGCGCAAGTAACTACGAGGGAAAACATTCACAACGAGAATATTATAACTCTGAAACCGGAAAATGGTCTGTTTGGTACGGCGATTACGATACCACCTTTGGGATGGATTACGACGATGGTACATTCTTCGAGAGAAGTGCCTCTAGTTCGAATATCAGCGTCTTACTGGTACAAAATATGTCAGGCGTATGGAGAGCCTACCAAAATGAAATGCGCTCTGTATATGACCTGCTCTTTAGTCAAGAGCAGGCTGATTTTTTGGTGGATATGGAAGCTCGCACCATCTATGACCCTAGCGCACCTTATGACTGGACAGACCTCGACAACAGCCGTTGGTATCAAAATTATGACCTGGGCAATGTAGATGCACACATCAATTGGTACAAAACATGGTTTCAGAATAGAGGCAGCTATCTGGCAGGTAGCAGTACAGATGGTTTTTATGATAATAGGATTCCTTATAAACCTACAATTAACCTTATAGGCAACAGTGCATTGGACGATATGACCTTCAGTAATTCCAATTTTTCTGACCCGCAAGGTTCAAGTACATTTTCAGCCTTAGAATGGAGAGTAGGGGAGTGGAGCGACCCGTCGAATCCTTATTATGCTACCGTTTGTGAGCCTGTTTATGAGATAGAAACAGTATGGAGAAGCGGAGAAATCACCTCCTTTTCCAATACATTCACGATTCCCCCGGAGGCATATCTCGAAGCAGGAAGAACCTACAAAATCAGAGTTCGCTACAAAGACAATACCGGCAGATGGAGTCATTGGAGTGCTCCCGAAGAAGTTATTCCCACGCCGGCTACACAGATTGCGCCCAATATCGTTATCAATGAAATCATGTACAACCCAATACGTACTTGTGGTAACGAATTTATTGAAATCATCAATGCCGAATCTTACCCTGTCGATATGACGGGCTTTGCGTTTATGGAAGGTATTGGTTATCAATTTCCCAAAAATAAAATCATGCAGCCCGGAGAGATACTCGTGCTTGCACAAGATAGTGTCTTGTTTGAGCTAAAATATGGTTTCTCCCCTTATGGTGATTACAGCAGTTCATTGAGCAACGACGGCGAAAGACTAGAACTATCCGGCCCGTATGATGTAATAGTTGACTCCCTTACCTACAACGATAAAGAACCCTGGGACGAAGCACCCGATGGTACAGGTCCTTCTCTGGAATTACTGGACACTTCATCGGACAATGCCAACCCGATAAGTTGGTTTAGGTCAAAAGATGATTGTGGCACACCCGGACAGCCCAATAGCCGGGATTGTACAGGTGCGCCCCAGCCTATTGTCATAAATGAAATCAATTACAACTCGGCAAGTGGTACAGAAGCAGGTGATTGGGTAGAATTGCATAATACATCTTCTTCCTCAGTCGATTTATCCAATTGGAGATTTTATGATGGTACAAATGAATATCTCCTTCCTGCCGGAACAACCATGCTACCGGAAGATTTCTTAGTATTGGTGCAGAATGACACCTTGTTTTCCGCTATATTTCCCCATCTGACGGATAATGTCGATTACGTCGGCAATTTCTTATTCAGTTTATCCGGTGGAGGTGAGCGAGTTAGCTTGTTTGATGACAATGATTGTATGACGGATTATGTTGTCTATGACGACGACCTGCCCTGGGATACAATTCCTGACGGCAATGGTCCTACACTCTCATTAATTGACCCCTCATTTGACAATGCGAATTATAATTCGTGGGAAAATTCGTCGGAAATCAACTCAGCTTATGGTACGCCCGGACGAGCGAATGAAGCTTGCCCCGAAGTAGAAATTGTCGTACCGAATAATGTCTGTGCGACCATTCCTTTTATCTTGGAAACAAATACGACTTATCCAGATCTCAATATGACTTGGTTCATACAAGACTTCGGTTTGACACCAGACGATTTTGTTGAAGTTACATGGGATACACCGGGCGATTATAATGTACAATTAATTACAGATTATTTTGAATGTAGAAAAGTATATAATACCATAGTTACCGTATTGGATTGCAACTTAGCTCCCGAACCAATAGACGATGAATTTAACACGGACGAAGATACACCCCTCACCGCTAATGTACTTGCAAATGACAGTGACCCGAACCAGCAGGACAACCTGACCGTAAGCACTACTCCTGTTGCGCCGCCTGCAAATGGTACGCTTGTACTCAATGCCGATGGTTCATTTACTTACACCCCAAACCCCGATTATAATGGACCGGATAGTTTTGAATATGAAGTCTGTGATGGTGGTACACCGATTTTATGTGATAATTCAGTGGTTACAATTACAGTCAATCCTGTCAATGACGCCCCAGTCGCAGCAGATGATACAGAAACAACACAGGAAGATACCAACTTGGTAAGCGATGTACTCCCGAACGATTCGGACATAGATGGCGACCCATTGACGGCAAGTGTCGTTACTGCTCCTGCGAATGGAACATTGGTCTTGAATCCTGACGGTACGTACACCTACACCCCAAATGCAGATTTTAATGGTACAGATAGTTTTGAATATGAAATTTGTGATAATGGTACACCCGAATTATGCGATACAGCAGTGGTAAATATTACCATTGAATCAGTCAATGATGCACCAATTGCAGAAGACGATTCATACAGCACATCAGAAGATACTCCACTATCAGATGATGTTTCTGTAAATGACAGCGATATAGATCACCCAATCGTAGTGACCACAACACCCCTCACGCCTCCCGCGAATGGAACATTAGTCTTAAATGCAGATGGAACATTTACCTACACGCCAAATCCTGATTTTAATGGTGCAGATAGTTTTGAATATGAAATTTGCGACGGCGGCACACCCGCATTATGCGATACAGCAACGGTCACGATAGACATAGGCGGTGTCAATGATGCCCCAGTCGCAGCAGATGATACAGAAACGACACAAGAAGATACCGACTTGATAAGTGACGTACTCCCGAACGATTCGGACATAGATGGCGACCCATTGACGGCAAGTGTCGTTACTGCTCCTGCGAATGGAACATTGGTCTTGAATCCTGACGGTACGTACACCTACACCCCAAATGCAGATTTTAATGGTACAGATAGTTTTGAATATGAAATTTGTGATAATGGTACACCCGAATTATGCGATACAGCAGTGGTAAATATTACCATTGAATCAGTCAATGATGCACCAATTGCAGAAGACGATTCATACAGCACATCAGAAGATACTCCACTATCAGATGATGTTTCTGTAAATGACAGCGATATAGATCACCCAATCGTAGTGACCACAACACCCCTCACGCCTCCCGCGAATGGAACATTAGTCTTAAATGCAGATGGAACATTTACCTACACGCCAAATCCTGATTTTAATGGTGCAGATAGTTTTGAATATGAAATTTGCGATAGTGGAAACCCTGCATTATGCGATGCGGCATTTGTACAAATAATCATTAGTCCGGCGAACGATGCACCTATTATCGCACAAAATTTAAGCGATGTCATTCCTGAAGATACGTCACTATCTGGTTCGGTAATGTCTAATGTAACAGATGTAGATGGAGACAACTTATTTGCATTTCTCGTCAATGGACCTACCAATGGAACATTGACATTGAATCCGGATGGTACATACAATTATGTACCGGATCCGAATTTTAATGGTACAGATACTTTTGAATATACAATTTGTGACGATGGTACACCCGTACTTTGTACGACTGCAGAAATGATAATTAATATCAGTCCGGTCAATGATATACCGATTGCTGTCGTAGATACTATTTACACATTTAGTAATACATCTGTACAAGATAATATCTTACTAAATGATTGGGATATAGATGGAGACAACCTTTCAAGCAGCATCGTACCCGGTGCAACACCGGTGAATGGTACGATAACAGTATTGCCGGATGGTAATATTGACTATACGCCAAATACCGATTATATCGGAACGGATTACTATGAATATGAAGTTTGTGACGATGGCAACCCGACACTGTGCAATACCGCAGGTGTAACCATAATTATCGACGCAGGCTGTGTCGAGGTAAATCTAAAGGTATTTTTGGAAGGAGCTTATGACCAGGCAACAGGCGAGATGGTCACTACACTTAATACTGACAGGCATCTCCTGCCGGGACAAACGCCAATTGGTCAACTATTCACCGCAACACCTGCCGGACAGCCCTATAATATCGCTCCGTGGAACTACGGAGGCACAGAAGGTGTAGGCTGGACAGATGCAGATTACGACCCGGATGTAGTGGATTGGGTCTTGGTTTCGTTCAGAACAGGCATTTCGAAAGCAGACCAAGTAAGAATGGCTGCCGGAATAATCAAAAAAGATGGCACTATCGAATTTGAGCGATGCCCGTTGACCTTCTCGTCAAATCTAAATTCCCTGTATGTAGTGGTTGAGCATCGTAATCACATGGGAGTGATGTCAGCAGATAAAGTCCCTGTAGTTGCAAGTACACTAACTTATGACTTTACGACAGAAGACAGTTACAGAGACCCGACCAGCTTCGGGCAGAAAGAACTACCCTCGGGAGCGTGGGGAATGTACGGAGGAGACGTTGACCAGATGGATATGCCGAGTTATGATATTACAGGTTTAGATAAAACGGTATGGTTTGAAAACAACGGTCTATTTGGCATCTACTTCCCGGCAGACCTCAATTTTGACGGAGATGTCAATGGAGCTGATAAAGCTATTTGGTTTGTCAATAACGGTATTTCATCCAGAGTACCTAAGTAGTTTTTGGAGGTGTTCGAGTAAAATAGGGAATAGTCGCAAGGCGAATGTTTTTGTGTGAAAATGGGTGTTTTAATACTCAAATATCCATGTTCAGCAAAGGAATTCGCCTTGCGACTCGCGTATAATTGCTCACCCTATTTTTGTCGAACACCACCTAATTTTTTACAAAGTAAAATAAAACTAAATATTTGATAATCAATTTATTACGAATTTAAACCTAATTCCCTTTTTGTCCAAAGTCTAGTACAATTAATAAACTATGAAAAAAATCATTTACTTTTTCCTATTCCTTCCCATCTTGGCGATTGGTCAGGCACAAGAAGCCACCTTACTGGCTCATTGGGAAGACCCTTCGCTAGTGGGTAGTAGTGCTTATGACAATACGTATAATGAAGTATGGGGCATCGTAGCAAACAACCGTGAATTTGCTATCATAGGTTCTACGGCGGGTACGCACTTCATTGATGTCACCGAGCCTGAAAATATACACGAAGTAGCGTTTGTAGCCGGTACGGTGCAAGGTCCGTCGATTATTCACCGTGATTATCACGATTACCAATGTTATTTGTATGCTGTGGCAGATGAAGGCTTCAACAGTACAATTCAAGTGATTGATTATAGCAATTTGCCTGATGCCGTCGAAGTCGTATATGATTCACAAGAATTTTTCTACCGCAGCCATAATATTTTCATCGACACTTCTGCCGCGAGGCTCTATGCCGCGCCATGTGTTACTACCTCCAACAATTACATTCCTCTACGCATTCTCTCGCTCGAAAACCCCGAAGCCCCCGCTCTGCTTGCCGACATCCAAAACATCGAAGGCAACAGCATAGGCGGTATGCACGACCTCTATGTACGCGAAAATATTGCTTACATGAACATCGGCGGTGGTTTTATGGTAGCTGATTTGACAGACGCTCAATCTCCCGTTTATTTGGGTGGTCTCACCTCTTATCCGCAGCAAGGTTACAACCATTCCGGCTGGCTCACCGATGATGGTGACACCTATTATATGGCAGACGAAACGCATAATATGGACTTGAAAGCCATAGATATAAGTGATTTTACAGATATTGAGGTCGTCAATACCTTCGATGCGGAAAGTACAGAGAACGGTTCTATTCCACACAACCTTATCGTACGTGGCGATTATCTCTACGTTTCGTATTACTATGATGGCTTGCAGGTCTATGATATATCTGCCCCTCAAAACCCGCAGCGCGTATTCCATTACGACACTTACCTAGAACCCAATATGACCTCTTACAAAGGCGCGTGGGGCGTGTTTCCTTATTTGCCTTCCGGCAATATTTTAATTTCAGATATGCAAACGGGTTTGTATGTTTTTGAGAAAATAGATAATACGATAACGGGAGAATTTGCTGCATTAGGCACTTCCGGCAACTGCGAAGTTGATATTGTGAGTGTACAGGAGGCTGATTTGCCGTTTAATGACGTTCAAATTTCGCCACTCCCATTTGACCAACAAATCAATATCGCTTTCTCTCTCAATGAATCACAAAATATCCAATTCGCATTACTCGACCAAACAGGCAGAACCATCCGCCAATTGGCAAATGAAACATTCACTGCCGGACAGCAGCAGGTTGCTTATACGATTTCGGATTTACCTGCGGGCATGTACTTTCTTGAATTGCAAGGAGAGACGCAACGTGCAGTTTATAAAGTGATTAGTTTATAGCGTTTATAGAGTTCATAAAGTTTATTGAGTTATCAGTCCTTACGAACTCAATAAACTTTATGAACTCTATAAACTAAATCAACTCAAGTACTTCCCAACTATCGGCATACGTCGTCCCATGCCGAAGGCTTTATTGGATACACGTAGCATGGGTGCGGTCTGGTAGCGTTTGAACTCACTCATATTTACCAATCGCAATACCCGCTTGACGAGTGCCGCATCGAAGCCCATTGCAATGATTTCTTTCGGACCTTGTCGCTTTTCGATATATTGGAAAAGCACCTCATCGAGTTGTTCGTAGGGCGGAAGACTATCCGAGTCTTTTTGGTCGGGGCGCAGCTCTGCCGAGGGAGGTTTGGTGATGGTATTTATCGGGATGACTTCGCCGTCTTTATTCATATATTCAGCGAGGGCATAGACTTCCATTTTGTACAAATCGCCGATGACCGACAAGCCGCCCGCCATATCACCGTAGAGCGTACCATAGCCTACCGCTGCTTCACTTTTATTAGAAGTATTCAGAAGAATATTGCCAAATTTATTCGACATTGCCATCAGGAGTAAGCCGCGTGTACGCGCCTGTATATTTTCTTCTGTGAGGTTAAATTGTGTTCCTGCAAAATGCGGTTTCAAGGTCGTCATAAATTGCTCATAAATATCCTCAATGTAAATAATATCGTATTGGATATTCAGGTTTTGAGCCAATTGACGGGCATCATTAATCGAATGGTCGGAGGAGAATTGAGAAGGCATGAGCAAGCAACGGACATTTTCTGCGCCAAGTGCGCGTTGAGCCAATACCGCCGTCACCGCCGAATCTATCCCGCCCGACAATCCGAATATCGCTTTTTTCAAACCTAATTTTCCGAAATAATCACGCAAGCCCGTAACGAGCGCGTCGTGTATGAGCGCGATTTTTTCTTTGGGTTGAATGGCATGTGTTTTATTTTTTTTGTGGCGAATGACAGCATCCAAATCGTAGGTTTTTATCATTTCCTTGAAGTAGGGCAACTCATCATACACCTTTCCATTGGGCGACATGACTATCGACCCACCATCAAAAATGACCTCCGTTTGTGCGCCACAATGATTGACGTAAAACATCGGCAAACCATAACGCGCCACATTCGCCTTCAAGACGTGAATCCTATCTGCCGCATGGTCGTAACTAAAAGGCGAAGCCGACAGATTCAGCACAAAATCAGGGTCTTGCGGCATAAATTCATCCAGAGGGCAGACGGTGTACATGGGATTTTCATTGCCCACATTCCAAATGTCTTCACAGACGGTCAGCGCGATTTTTTTGCTTTTATAATTGACAACGAAAAATTCATTCGCAGGCTCAAAATAACGATATTCATCAAAAATATCGTAAGTCGGCAAGAGGGTTTTGTGGTGTACGTGTTGTATTTTTCCATCTGCTAAAAAATAGGCGGAATTATACAAATCTTTGCCATCAATGACCGGATTGCGTGTGGGCGAACCCACAACTACGGCGATACCTTTGGCTGCCTTCGCGAGTTTTTTGATAGCTTTTTCGGCACGCCGAATAAAGTCGCTAAATTCGAGAAAATCACGGGGCGGATAGCCGCAAGTAGCGAGTTCGCCGAATACGATGATGTCCGATTTTTTGGCTTTGGCTTGCTTGGTGGCTTCGAGCATTTTAGCTACATTGCCATCGAAATTGCCGATGTGGTAGTTGAGTTGTGCTATAGAAATTTTCATAGAAGTGCTGATGTTCTGACGTGTTGATGTACTGATGTTTAGACGGAAAATCTACGTCAGCACATCAGCACGTCTACACATTAAAACAACATACCAACACGAAAAGTCAGCCCATTAATAATGGCTTTTGAATTTTCTTGATTATCGGTAATGTTGCCGTTGGTATCGTACAAACGGGTATCTCTATCGGCTGTGGTGTCAACTAATCCATTGTGGAAATAAACGCCAAGATTGAGTGCCGTATAATTGGCTATACTGTATTCAAAACCACCTCCAAAGCCCCATGATACATTCATAAAACTGACATCTCTGGCAATATTTTCTTTGTTCTGACTCAAATATGTGCCTAATGCTTTCGTACGAAAATGAAACAGTAAGGGCATGTTGAGGTAATACCTTATGTACCCGATTTCATCAGACCTTAATTTGATACCAATAGGAATTTCAATGACCTGTAAGCTATAACTCACATCAGTATTATTAGGGATGTAACGAAGCGTATCGTCGTCAAGTTTTGAATCGGGAAAAATCAGCCCACCGCGAGCGTGGTTGAGCGTACCGCCATAGCCAAATACCATATTGACTCCCGATGCGACGGCATAGTTTTTATCAAAGTACCTTTCAGCAATTAGCCCCATTTTAAAACCCCATTTGACTCCATTACTTTGAATGGAATCATTATCTGTGGTCATCCATGAAAGTGCAGGACTCAAATGGTAGCCTAACCTTAGTTTAGTCCATTTATCTTCTTCTTGTCCGTATGATGCACAAACGCAAAAAAGAAGGCATGCCGATAGAACTAATTGCCTTATAGTCATATATTTATGCGTTATTTTGATTATGGTTTGAATAGTACACCTAACTTTAAAGTGAGTGCATTGATACCCAGTTTTATATTATCTTCATCAACTCTTACAGTGTGTGATATGCCCTGATGAATGAAAAGTCCAGCGGTTATAATTGCTTTGCTGCCTAAGTCATATTGTGCTCCGCCACCAATACCCCATGCAAGATTAAAAAATCTTGTGTTTCCGGTAATATTTTCTCTACCCATACCGTCCCATGTGCCTCTTGCTTGAGTTCTGATATGAATTAAGAAAGGGGCTTCTCCATAAAAGTAAAGGTCGTCAAGTAATATTGGGTCGGTTTTCATTCTTAGTCCAAATGATGCTTCAAACATCTGCATGTTATATTTAATGTCAACGGGTGTTGTGGGTATCCCTGATTCGTTGACATTGACAGGTACTTCAGAAAAAACATTCACCGTACTGTCCATACCCATATGGCTTAGTGTGCCACCATGATTTAATACTGCTCCTGCACCAGCAGTGATGGCATAACGCTCTCCAAAATGATATTCACCAAGTATGCCTAACTTAATTCCCAAATTTGAACCGTTGCCGGTTGTGGTATTTTGATTACTGGAAGTCATCCACGATAGAACAGGACTGGCTTGAACACCAAGATACCAGCCTTCTTGTCCTTCTTGAGAATAAGTCACTGCTGCAATCGCTGCAAATAGTAAGGTTAAAACAATTTTTTTCATAATTTGAATGTTAATCTTCATGGAATTTGTTTTCCACCAAAGATAATTAATTGATAGATAAAAACTAATCATGTTTTACAAAAACCGTACTGAATATTTATTTTTAGTAATATTTTTAATTACAATCGTACTTTTTTCTTGCCGTAAAGGTAAAAATATTCCTGATGTTTCTGATGTAAATATCGAGTTAAATATTCGGCATTTTGAGCAGGATTTTTTTAGTATTGATACGAATAATGTGACAGTAGAGCTAGATGCTTTGGCAGAAAAATATCTCGATTTTTTTCCGATTTTTATGCAAATTATTGGTGCGGATGATCCGCGTTACGCACCCGAAGGCGCAGATGCGTACATGGCAGGAATGTTGAAACATCAAGCTCCACGGCGTTTGTATGACACCTGCCAAATTGTGTACGGTAATTTTGATGAGGTGACGTCTGAATTTGAACAGGCATTTAAATTTTATAAGTATTATTTCCCGGAAAATAAGACACCGGATGTCACAACTTTTGTGTCAGAATATACGCTGGCAAATTTTATTTATGGCGAAGACCAACTCGCCGTTGGTTTGGATATGTTTTTAGGTTCGGATTATCCGTATCAAAGTTATAATCCGGGCAATAGCAATTTTTCTTCTTATCTCACACGAACGTATAATAAAGACCATTTGGTAGCAAAAACGATGGCGGCTTTGGTAGAAGATTTGGTAGGACCGCCGCCCGGACAGCGATTATTGGACTTGATGGTACATAATGGAAAAAAACGCTATATCATGTCTCAATTGCTACCCTATGCTGCCGACAGCACCATTTTTGAACACACGGGCAAACAAATGGAATGGCTCAATAATCCGAATAATGAGGTGCAAATATGGGAGGTGTTTATCCAAAAAAATTTTCTATATTCGACCAATACGCGCGACATTGCAAAATATGTAAATCCTGCCCCTTCATCGCCGGGGATGCCCCCCGCATCGCCGGGCAATACAGGTACTTATGTCGGGTATAAAATCGTGAAACGATATATGGAACAGTTCCCGGAGAAAACCTTGCGGGATTTGATTCGAGAGAGAGATGCACAGAAGATTTTGACGGGGTCGCGATATAAGCCGAGACGATAAAGACCTTATCGCCAAATTGAGAATTGAGAATGTATAATTGATAATTAATTCCCTATTTTACTCGAACACCTCCCAAATTACGAAGAAAAAGTAATAAAAAAGCCAGACTGGATCGGCAGCCTGACTTTTATAAAATTTGGTATTATGGTAATGTTCGACAAAAATAGGATAATGAAAAATTCCCTTGTCGTCAGCCGAATTTGGTTATAAATAAGGTGCATTTGGGTATTCAAACCGCTAATTTTCATAAAAAACTTCGTCTGCCGACTGTACCCTATTTTACTGATACACCACCAATTTGACCAACTTCTTATAACCTCACTTCGGTATCGTAAGTCACTGTAATAACGTCTCCTGCTCCATCAAATCCGGTATATTTTCCCGTTTCATCAGAACCAATTTTGAAGATGCGTCTGTCAACATCTGCAGAACCTTTTACGCGGAGTGGGTTGTTGCTGACTACCTCAAATGTGCTTTCGATGACCTGCTTGGCATCTCTCATTTCGAGTGTCATATCGGCTACATAGCTGTCGCCGCTTTGTCTGACATTAGAGATATTGGCTGTCGCAGTCGTATATTTTGCTACATCAAAATAATCCCATTGGCGAAGGTGTTTAGCGAGTTTTTCGCTTGCTTCGCTGACGGAAGCGAGGTCAATTACGAGGTCAGCATTGAGTGATTCTACACCGCCGTTCATGTCGATGTTTGCAAAATTCCAAGATGTAAAACCGCCATCGGCAGCGTAACGTTCGTTTTCTGCTGTCCATCCTATTTTACCGGGCGTATTGTCGGGATTGACCATGAATGAAGCCAAGTCCATGGCAGCTTCCACCACCTCTTCTCCGGTATCTATGGTGTCGGCAGTTTTCTTAGCAGGGTCACAACCGATAAGCATAATCAGTGTGGCAAATACAAGTACGTTTAATAATGATTTCATATTTTAAATATTAATTTTGAATGAGTGTTCCGATAGTTATCGGATATGCGTCAGGTTTAGTTATTCTTAACTTGTATTAATTTGATTAATAGTATTTTGTAACGTTTTTTCTCTTTTTTTTGAATGATAAATTTTATATAAAAAAATCATTATCAA
>ENA-ORXR01000968-ORXR01000968.1-marine-metagenome-genome-assembly--contig:-NODE-968-length-33311-cov-7.483661_pt1 | contig 33311 bp, 23 predicted proteins | sample MGYA00237866_ERZ511479 | MGnify/ENA metagenome assembly ERZ511479
CCGTTCAATCGATAGGCGATTGTCGACAGCAGGCGATTCTTGGATGCGACCGATTCCGTGCCGGTATTGAGCATCATGAAGCAACCGGTTCCATACGTGCTCTTGATCATGCCCGGGGAAAAGCAGACCTGGCCGATGGACGCTGCGTGCTGATCGCCGGCAACACCTGCAATAGGCAGTTCCACGCCGAGCACGTCCTTCGAGGTGGTGCCGAAGTCGGCCGCGCAATCGAGAACCTCGGGAAGCATTGCCATCGGCACGTCGAGCAGTCTGCACATTTCCTCGTCCCATGCATTCCCGTGAATGTCGAAGAGGAGTGTGCGGCAGGCGTTGCTGGTGTCGGTCACATGCACGCGACCTGCCGTGAGTCGCCAGATGAGGAAGCTGTCTATCGTGCCGAAGGCAAGCTCACCCTGCTCGGCGCGGGCGCGCGCGCCGTCGACATGGTCGAGTATCCAGCCGATCTTGGTGCCACTGAAATACGGGTCGAGCAAGAGTCCCGTGGTTGCAGTGACAGCTTCGCCATGATTGGCCTCGCGCAGTTCGCGGCAGCGATCGCTGGTGCGGCGGTCCTGCCAGACGATGGCTCGATGGATCGGCTTGCCAGTAGCGCGGTCCCAGACCAGGGTGGTCTCGCGCTGGTTGGTGATGCCGATGCCCGCAATGACCCGAGAGGCCTTGTCGGCCGTCGCGAGCACCTCGCGACAGACCGTCAGCGTCGTTTCCCAGAGCTCCTCCGGATCGTGTTCGACCCAGCCGGAATCGGGATAGTACTGGGTGAATTCTCGTTGTGCCGCGGCGAAGGTCGTGCCGTCGCGCTCGAACAGCATGGCCCGGGTGCTGGTGGTTCCCTGGTCGATGCTGAGAAGAAGGGGGGCAGACATTCAACGCTCTCGTCAATGGGTGAGTTGCTTCGTTTATAGTAATCGAATACGCGTAGTGGGCCTCTGCACGTCCGAGTGACGGCGGCAGTGAATCCGCATGAACCCAATCAGCCGAGAAGAGTGCATGACCGCCGTCGAGACCGCGTCGTCGAAGTTCGACCTGATCGTCATCGGTGCCGGCGTCAACGGTGCCGGTATCGCCCGTGATGCGGCCGGTCGGGGCTTGCGGGTCATGCTCTGTGAGAAGGACGATATCGCCCAGCACACCTCCTCGTCGAGCACCAAGCTCGTGCACGGCGGTCTGCGCTACCTCGAATACTACGATTTCGCTCTGGTACGGCATGCGCTTGCCGAGCGCGAGGTGCTGCTGCGCGCGGCACCGCACATCATCTGGCCGCTCAGGTTCATTCTGCCGCACCACAAGGATCTCAGGCCGCGCTGGCTCATTCGCGCCGGACTCTTCCTCTATGACAATCTTGGTGGGCGCAAGCTGTTGCCCCGTTCGCGCGGCGTGGATCTCCGCAAGCACGTTTCCGGTGCGGCTCTGAGGGATGAGTTCACGATGGGGTTCGAGTACTCCGATTGCTGGGTTCAGGATTCGCGACTGGTCACCTTGAACGTCATGGATGCGGCCGATCGCGGCTGTGTTGTCCGCCTGCGCACCGAAGTCACCGATCTCATCCGGGAACAAGGTGGCTGGCAAGTGGACTTGCTCGACAAGGCGAGCGGCACGACCCGGCGCGTGGCGGCGCATGCGATCGTCAATGCCTCGGGGCCGTGGGTCGAGAAGACGCTCGGGCTCGATGAGGAGAACGATTCGAAGAACGGCGTTCGTCTGGTCAAGGGCAGCCATATCGTGGTGCCGAAGCTGTTCGAGCATCCCTACACATACATCTTCCAGAACGCCGACAACCGGATCATCTTCGCGGTGCCGTACGAGTCTGATTTCACGCTCCTCGGCACCACTGATGTCGAAGTACACGATGAGCCGGGCAAGGCGCAGATCACCGACGAGGAAATCCGCTACATCTGTGATGCCGCCAGCGAGTACTTTGCGACGCCCGTCGTGCCCGATCAGGTGGCGTGGACCTACTCGGGCGTGCGGCCGCTCTATGACGACGCCTCCGACAATGCCTCGAAGGTTACCCGTGACTACAAGCTCGATCTCGACGTGCGGCAGGATGCCCCGATCCTGTCGGTCTTCGGTGGCAAGATCACGACGTACCGCAAGCTTGCCGAGCAGGCGGTGGACATGATGAAGGAGCCTCTCGGCTTCACGGCCGGCGCCTGGACGGCAGGCGAGCACTTGCCGGGCGGCGAGATACCGAATGCCGACTTCGATGGTTTTCTGGCGAGTTGCCGCGAGCGCTATCCCTGGCTCGAGGAACGTGTCGTGTTTGACTGGGCGCGTAACTACGGCACCCGGATCGATACGATCGTCGGTGACGCCCGGTCGATGGAGGCGCTTGGCCACGCCTTCGGCGGGCCGCTCTACGAGGCCGAGGTTCGCTATCTGATCAACAACGAGTACGCACAGACGGCGGAAGACATTCTCTGGCGCCGCAGCCGCAAGGGGCTGCACGTGCCCGCGGGCTGCGAAGCTGAATTGCAAGGATGGCTTGAGCGCCACCATGATTCGCTCAGTGCGCGCGTTGCCGAGCACGCGACGCTGGGTGGGTCGGAAATACCGGTTGCACTCTGAGCCCGTCGATGACATGCAGATGCACCATCAGGGGTGCCGGCTGGATCAACCAGCTCCTGCATGAAGATTGACAGACGTACATGAGTATTAACAGAGTTGTGACTTCGTCCGGTCGCCGTCGCCGGAAATTGCCGGTAGAGTAGGCGGTTACGATGCGTCGGGTGAACGCTCGGCAAAAAGGCAGGTCGTAGGGCCGGAGCTCCGCAGCGGTTTCTGGCGGCGGCCGACAAGCGTGAATGAATCACCTGCACGACAGTATGTGGTACGCAGCAGTCGTACGAGGGAGATCGTCATGATGGACAGCGAAAGGGAGGTCGTTGAGGAGCGGGAAGGCGCCGATCCGCTAAGCCGCGCTGCCGCGAGGATCGAAGCGGAAATCGTCGCTGCCGAAGTCCTGGCTGCGGAAAGTGCCAACCAGCCACGCAGGGCGCCGCGCCCGCGCGCGTCGTCGATGCCGAGTCAATCTGTCGCGACGCCGCGAAGAACGAATTCACCAGAGCCAACTCGATCGGCACGACCTGTCGCTGCGCGGAAAACTTTCCCGGATGCGTCGCGGTATTCGAGTCGGGAGGAGCTGCGAGCCGAGCCGTGGGTCGGGCCGCTCGACACGCTGCCGGACTATCGGCAGGACGGAGCGCGAGATGAGCCTTGGGATGAACCGGTGGACAGGCCCTGGGAAACCCGTCGAAGTCGCGCTGAGCGTCGCGCAATAGAATTGATTGCCGCCGGACATGGCAGCATGGCGCCGGAGGGGTCCCGGCGGCGCCGCGCAGAGCTGCACGCAAAGGAATTGATCGCGACGGAGCATGCCAGTAGGGCACGAAACGATGGATTCCCCCCCGATCAGAGGCCTGATTACCACAGGCCCGATCACCACAGGCCCGAAGCGCAAGCTGCGGCCGCGGTTGCACACTTGGGAACCACACCCGAAACCGGCGCGCTCGAAACGGGCACGCGCTCAGCTCCGGCACAGGTGACATCGGCACAGGCGACATCCCGTGGTCGGGTCGAACGCAAAGCTGATCGCCGAGTTGCTCCGAAGAGCAAGTCCGAGACCTTCCTTGCCTTCACCGGGCGTTTGCTCGTCTACGTCGGTCAAAAGCTCGTTGCGCTTGCGCGATGGAGTTGGACCAAGGTCCGACCAGGCGTATTCCGGCTGGCGCGGCGTGCAAAATCGAATATCAGGTACTACTTCGGGCGGCTGTCATCTGCTGGTAAAGGGCACATGGGCGGCCACCGCATGCGTGCCGAAAGTGACCAGGCTGCAGGCGAGGCGGCGCAAGTCGGGGCCTGGCGTGCAGCCCGCGTCGGGCGGCAACGAACCGCTCGGCGGCCGCGGCAAACACTGGTGGACAGGTTCGTGCCTGCGGCGATGATGCTGGCGCTGGCAGCGCTCAGCGTATGGTTGCTGCTGGTGGGCCTGCGCCCACCCGAGGGTGCCGATGTCGCCGTCACGACGGTTGCCGCTGCACCGACCGCTGCACCGACAGCGACAACGACCCCGACTGCGGCATCGACTGCAGCCCCGTCGGCGATCAACGCGCCGACCAAGGTGGCAGTAGTCGAAGCGGCACCCGAGCGAACAACGGAACCTGCAGAATCGATGTCGGCGAAAGCAGCGCCGGATGCCGAGGAGCCTGTCGTCACGGTCACCGCGAAACTGGATGCAGCGCTTGATGATGCACCGCCTGTGGATCCGGACTGGCAGGTGGATCCGGCCGTGGACTCGGCGGCAGCCCGTGCGCGCGCCAGGGAATTCGAAGCGCTCGTCGAAGAGAACCGCAAGCTCGATGCGGCTGTCGAGGCGCTGGAATCCGAGACCATGAAGCTCGAGCGCGAGATGCTCGAACTCGATTTGAGGCTCGTGACGCTCGACGCTGTCAATGGTACTCCTGCGCCGAAAGCCGGTCCGCACATCAGCATCGATATCGATGAGCGACCGGGGACCGTCGCGCAGTCGCGGAACGGCGTGGGCGGTGGATTGGTCGGGAATCCGGCAACAAGCAATACGTACAGGGGCGATACCTTCGATTATGGGCAAAGCGAAGAGGACCTCTACGGGCCTGAGCCTTACGGAAGCGAGGCATCAGGGAATGAGCCCTACCCGGCTGAGAGCTATGCCGATTCGTCGGACATGCCGATGGAACTTCAGGAGCTGCTCTCCGACCAGCCTTTCCTTCCGGATGGTCAGACTCGGTACGGCGAGCCGGATGCCATCGAGACCTACGCCGATCCGGGTGACACCCTGATCTACAACGAATCCGATCTGCCCTACGCCTACCGCGACGAGCAAGCGGGGTATGGCGGCTATCCGGAGGATGACGGGGGCGGGGCTCGTGCTGCCGTGTCGGCTGCTATCGGCTTGCCGGTCGAACGCCTTGCCATCGCCGAAGTGCCGCCGGGAAGCGTTGCCGAGCGGGCCATGTTGCAGCCGGGCGATCTGGTGCTCGCGATCGATGGGCTGCCAGTCAACGGATTCGGTGACCTTGCCAGTCATGACACGGGCAACCCTGCCCAGTTGCACGATGTGCAGATACTGCGAGACCGCGTGCGCATGCACGTGACCGTTGACGGTTCCCCGCTCGACTTTTCCCTGCGTACCGAGTGGATCGACCCGGCGGAGCTCGTGCAATAGTCGCGTTTTCGTCGAGCGCACTCGCTGACACTTTCGCCGCTTGCGTGCGTCGGGTATCGTCATCGGCCCTTCATTCTGAAACGGCACGACGATCATGCGTTATCTGCACACGATGGTTCGCGTCACCGACATTGACGCCAGCCTGAATTTCTACGGCAACCTTCTCGGCATGACGGAAGTCCGTCGCGTCGACAACGACAAGGGCCGCTTCACGTTGATCTTTCTGTCGGCGGACGCTGACGTCGACCGGGCGAAATCGGAAAAAGCGCCGATGGTCGAGCTGACTTACAACTGGCCGGAGGAAGGCACGGGTAGCGAGGAGCTTGATGGCGGTCGGAATTTCGGTCACCTCGCCTATGTCGTCGATGACATTTACGCGATCTGCGAAAAGCTCCAGGCCGGTGGCGTGACAATCAATCGTCCGCCACGAGACGGTCACATGGCATTCGTGCGTTCACCGGACGGTGTCTCCATCGAGATCCTGCAGGATGGTGATTCGCTGGCGCCGGCCGAGCCGTGGGCAAGCATGGAAAACACCGGTAGCTGGTAGGCGCTATTGCAGCGATAGGGTTCGATCGAGTGAGGATCGTTTGGCGAGACTTGCAGCAGTCTGTGCCGCGGATCGAGCGGAGGCCTGCACAGCGATCATTGCAGCGAATCGTGCAGTTGGTACAGCCGACTGCGCAGGGGTCAGCACAGCGGTTCCTGCCGCGTGTCGCGGCATTCGCGCTGACGCTGGCGGCAGCGCAGGTGTCTGCGGATTTCCCGAATGCCGTGGACGGTCAACCGTTGCCGAGCCTCGCGCCGATGCTCGAGCGGGTCATGCCGGCGGTGGTCAATATTTCCACCCGCGGCGAGCCGCAGAGCTCGAACCCGTTGATGAACGACCCGTTCTTCCGGCGCTTCTTCGATCCGCGAGCGCTTGAGTCGGCACCCGCTCCGCAAAGCACGGGTTCGGGCGTCATCATCGATGCCGAAGACGGGCTCGTCGTCACCAACAGCCATGTCATCGAGGGCGCGGCCTCGGTCGTGGTGACCTTGAATGACGGACGCGAGCGCGACGCGGCGCTGGTTGGCACCGACCCGGACGCTGACATCGCGCTGCTGCGGATCGAGGCTGCGGGGCTCGTCGACATCGCCTGGGCGGATTCGGACGAACTCCGGGTGGGAGACTTCAGTGTCGCCATCGGCAACCCCTTCGGCCTCGGTCAGACCGTCACCTCGGGAATCATCAGTGCGCTCGGCAGAAGCGGGCTTGGCATCGAGGACTTCGAGGACTTCGTGCAGACCGATGCGTCGATCAATCCGGGAAACAGTGGCGGTGCGCTCGTCAACCTGCGCGGCGAGCTGGTCGGCATCAATACGGCGATTGTCGGGCCGTCGGGCGGTAACGTCGGCATCGGCTTTGCCATTCCCTCGAACATGGCGGCGGATCTGGTCGCGCAGCTGCTCGAATTCGGCGAGGTGCGCCGCGGTGCGCTTGGTATTTCCGGACAAGCGTTGACGGCGACGCTGGCGGACGCGCTGAAAAGCCGCGTCATGGACGGAGTCGTGGTCACGCGAGTCCGCGCGGGGTCGCCCGCCGCGCGCGCGGGGATCGAGATAGGCGACATCATTACCGCCATGGATGGACGAGCGGTCAGCGACATGCGAGCCGTCAGGAACCGGATCGGACTGAAACGCATCGGACAGCGGCTCGAGCTTGACGTTGAACGCAAAGGGCGGCCGCTGAACCTGTCCGTCGTCATCGAGGAACTGCAACTCGCCAACCCACTGCTCGAAGGGGTCAAGTTCGCCGACCGGCGCACCCGCCGTGGCCGCGGTGTCGTCGCCATCGAGTCGCTGTCGCGAGACAGTGTCGCCGCGCGAGCGGGGCTCCGACCGGGGGACTTGGTCATTGCCGTCGGTGATCGGCGTGTCGAGACGATCGAAGCGCTGGAAGCAGCTGCCTCGCTGTACGGGGACGAGTTGTTGTTGCTGGTGCAGCGCGGCCGTGAACAACGTTACGTTCGACTGGGTTGAGCCAGAGCGGCCCTGGGAGAACCCGGAGCCACAAAGCCGGAGCCAAGGAGAGCCTACGGGGGCTCAGGAGAGCGAGCGCCGCAAGTCGCAGCAGTCGAGCCGCGAGATTCCGTGTGGCATGTTATTGCCCGGCCTCGTTCAGTCGGGGTCCAGTTCACCCCGGCGTGTTCTTCTCCACCCAGCGACTCGAACCGTCGGCCAGGGTTTCCTTCTTCCAGAACGGCGCGCGACTCTTCAGCGCCTCCATCAGGAATCGACAGGCATCGAAGGCCGCCGCCCGGTGTGTCGACCAGGCCGCCGTCAGCACGATCGGTTCGCCGGGCAGGATGTCGCCGACCCGGTGCACGACGAGCACGTCGATCAGGTCCCAACGCTCATGCGCCTCGGCAACGATGGCGTCCAGCTCGCGCTCGGTCATGCCCGGATAATGCTCGAGGGTCATGGCCTGCACGCCGTCGCCCTCGTTGTGATCACGCATGGTGCCGACGAAGCTCGCCTGTGCACCCACCCTGCCCACTGGCAGCTTTGCCGCAAAGGCGCGCTCCTCGGCGTGCGGGTCGAAGGCCGTGTGGCGGATGACGACACTCATGCGGGGTTTGCTGGTGATTGCCGGGGATTACGCGGGATTGCCCGCTCAGCCGCCGGTGACGGGCGGGAAGAAGGCGACTTCGTCACCATCCGCGACCAGGTCGTTGGCGGAACGGTGTTCGAGATTGACCGAACACAACACGTGCTCGGGCATGCGCTGACCGTCGGTCGCCCGCGCCCAGACATCGGCAATGATCTCGAGCCCGTCGGGTTCGACGGCATTTACCGCCCGCGGCAACTGCTCGCGAAGGCTGGCGAAGAACTTGACCTTGATGGCCATGCGACTTGTCCGGTGCTCGGTGGTACTCGATGATACCTGCTGTGGCCCGCACGACGGCCACCATCGCTGCTACAACAACTCTGTATCGAGACCCCTGCCGACATGAGCGAACTGACCCACTTCGATGCCGATGGACAAGCCCACATGGTTGACGTCGGCGACAAGCCCGAAACGCATCGCATCGCCGTTGCCGGGGGGCGCATCCACATGCTTCCCGAGACTCTCACGATGGTGCAGGCAGGTACGCACAAGAAGGGCGATGTGCTCGGTATTGCCCGGATCGCCGGCATCATGGCGGCCAAGCGCACCAGTGAACTCGTGCCGCTCTGCCATCCCATCGGACTGACCCGTGTCGAAGTTGAGTTTCAGGTGGAAGCTGCCGATAGCCTGATCAGTTGTCGAGTGCGCGCCGAGACGCGTTCGCGCACGGGCGTCGAGATGGAGGCATTGGTGGGTTTGCAGATCGCGCTGGCGACAATCTACGACATGTGCAAGGCGATAGATCGTGGCATGACGATGACCGGAATCGGGCTGCTCGAGAAGAGCGGTGGCAAGTCTGGTGACTGGCGTGCCTGAGAGCGCATCCGGTGGGTATTCATACCTGGTACTGCGTCACAGAAATGTCACTCATCGACTACACTAACGACTAATCGACAGGTCGGATTCTCTCTATCCGATCATCGTCTCAAGGGATACGGATGAAAGTTCTGAAGTGGCTGGCGATAACCGTAGGCGCGCTGGTATTGCTCGTCGGTGCGGGTGTGGTCGCTCTGGTCTATCTGGTCGACTGGAACAACTACCGGGACACCATCAAGACGCGTGTCGAGGCAGAGACCGGTCGCACGCTCGAAATCAAGGGCGATCTCGATCCGTCGGTCTTCCCCTGGGCTGGCATCTCGGTCGGCGAGATCGTCTTCGGTAACGCGGAAGGCTTTGGCGATGCGCCGTTCGCACGCATCGACAGCGCAGACGTGAAGGTCGAGCTGCTGCCGCTGCTGCGCCGCAATATCAACGTGCGCACGGTGACGCTGAACGGACTGGAACTCGATCTGCAGCGCTCCGCAAACGGCACCACCAACTGGGACGATCTGGTCGATACCACGGCGACCGCCGTGACCAGCGAGGAGGGCGAGGATGACTCGCGCGTCACCACCGAGGTCGAAGGCAGTCAGGCAACGATCGCCGCGCTGGCCGTCGGCGGAATCGAAGTGACCGACGCGAACGTGTCCTGGCGTGACGTGCAAGGCGGTACCGACGTGAACCTGACCGATTTCAACCTGGTCACCGGCACCATCGAACTGGTCAAGCCGTTCGATCTTTCGGTTGACTTTTCCGTGGCGAGCGACAGCATGGATCTGGCTGCCGACATGACCGGCAACGGTGAGGTGACGATCGATCTGGACAGCCAGACCTACAGCCTCGCTGGATTCAAGTTGAATACCAAGGCCCGCGGTTCGGCCTTGCCCGGCGGCACCATGGAAGCCTCGCTTGGTGCGAACGTGCTGGCGAATCTCGGCGAGCAGCGCATCGACGTGGACGGCCTCACCCTGGACACGCTAGGGCTCGCCGTGACGGGGGACGCTGAAGTCACACAGCTCGATACCGAGGCGCGTATCCGCGCAAGCCTCGCGAGCGAGACCTTCAGCCCCCGCGAACTTTTTGCACAGCTCGGTATCGAAGCGCCGCTCACCGCCGATGAGTCGGTACTCGGCCAGGCAGGCTTCACGGCGGCGCTGGTAGCGACACCCGCGAGTGCCGCCCTCGACGATCTGGTCATCACGCTCGACGACACCACCTTCCGTGGCAAGGCGAGCGTGCCGAATCTCGCGAGTGGCGCGGCCGTGCCGCCCTTGCGCTTCGACTTTGCGGTCGATGCCATCGATGTGGATCGCTACCTGCCGCCCGCGAGCGATGCTGATGCCACGGCTGGCGACGAGCCTGCGACAGACACGGCCCAGGGCGATGCACCGGCAGAGGGTGGGGCGGACGGGAACACCCCGATTGCCTTGCCGATCGATCTGTTGCGCGCGCTCGACGTCAACGGCGTTTTTCGGGTGGGCAGCGTCAAGGTTGCCGGGCTGACGACGCGCGATATCGTCGTGCCGGTCGAGGCTGCCCGCGGACGGCTGGCCGTGGACGGCTTGACCGCGCTCCTCTATGAAGGCCGTCTGGCCGCCACCGCCAAGCTCGATGCCAATGCGGCACTGCCTGCGTATTCGATGGACATGTCGCTCGTCGGCATTCAGGCCGATCCCCTGCTGGCGGCCCTGCTCGAGAAGGACTCCTTCCTGTCCGGTGAAGGCCAGGTGAAGGCGAACATCACGACCCGCGGTGACACGGTCAACACGCTCAAGGCGGGGCTCGATGGCACCTTCGAGACGGCATTCGAAGACGGTTCGGTCAACGGCATCAACATCGGCTACCAGCTCAGGCGCGCCAAGGCCGCGCTGACCGGCAACAAGCTCTCGGCAGAGGAGTCGAACGTCAAGACCGATTTCTCCTCACTCTCGGTCAGCGGGCGCTTCGATGACGGCGTCATGACGTCGGACGACCTCGATCTTCGCTCGCCGCTCTTGCGCGTCAACGGCGAAGGCACGGTCAATCTGCCGGGCGAGGCCGTTGACTACACGGTGACCACACTGGTGACCGGCACCGCACAGGGGCAGGGCGGCGCCGAACTCGAGTCCTTGAAGGGCGTCAAGCTCGACATCCCGATACGCGGCAGTTTCGATGACCTCGCGAACGACTTTGCAGGCGTCATGTTCCGCGGCCTGAAGGACAACATCTCCGGCAACCTCTCGAACCAGGCGAAGGCCCTGGCCGACGAGAAAGCGGCAGAGCTCAAGGCAAAGGCGGCCGAGGAACTGAAGGCGCAGGAAGCCGCTGCCCGCGAGCGACTCGAGGTGAAGCAGGCCGAGCTTCAGGAGAAGGCCGACGAGGCGAAAAGCAAGCTCGAAGAGCAGGCCAAGGATCGGTTGAAGGGGTTGTTGAAGTAGGGGGTGTGCTGAGGCGCATTGAAGTACCGTGTAGAGCCCCTCTCTCCCATGTGGTAACCGATTGGACGATCATGGCTTCGCCCCCCGGGTGCTCGCGTGGTTCGACGAGCACGGCCGCAAGCATCTGCCCTGGCAGCAAGACCCGACGCCCTACCGTGTGTGGGTGTCCGAGATCATGTTGCAGCAGACCCAGGTCGCGACCGTCATCCCCTATTTCGAGCGTTTCATCGAGCGCTTTCCGGATATCGAGAGCCTCGCGGCTGCGTCGATCGACGATGTGCTCGCGCACTGGGCTGGTCTCGGCTACTACGCACGCGGGCGCAATCTGCACCGCTGCGCACGCGTCATTCGCGACCGGCACGCGAGTGTGTTCCCGGATGATCTCGACACCGTCATGGCGCTGCCCGGCATCGGCCGCTCGACCGCCGCCGCCATCCTCAGCCTCTCCAGAGGCCAGCCGCACGCCATCCTCGACGGCAACGTCAAGCGCGTGCTGGCACGTTTTCATGCGGTGCCGGGTTGGCCCGGCAAGGCCGCTGTGCTGGCAGAGTTATGGACCCTGTCGGAAGCGGTGACACCGGCGACACGAACCGCCCAGTTCAACCAGGCGATGATGGACCTGGGGGCGACCTTGTGTACCCGCAGCCGGCCGTCATGCGAACGCTGTCCGCTGGCCGACGACTGCCAGGCACTCGCATCGGGAGATCCGCTCGCGTTCCCGGGAAAGAAGCCGCCGAAAGCGACCCCCGTGCGCCGCACCGTGATGATCGCGGCGCGTGACCGGAGTGGCGCACTCCTTCTCGAGAAACGCCCGCCGAACGGCATCTGGGGAGGACTCTGGAGCCTGCCCGAAGTGGATGACGTGGGCGCCGTGGGTGCGTGCCTCGCGGGCTGCGGACTCGAAGCTGCGGGCGCTGGCGAGATCGTTGCGCGCTTCCGACACACCTTCAGCCACTACCACCTCGACATCGAAGTACACGCCGTGCCCGTGATCTACGACGCCAACGGCGTGATGGAGGGCGAGCGGCACGTCTGGTATAACGGAGGCCCGCCGCCGGGTGGCGTTGCCGCGCCGGTGAGCCGCATCCTCGACAGTCTGACCGGAGAACTCCTTTGACCCGTATGGTCCAGTGCGTGAAGCTCGAGAAAGAGGCCGAAGGCCTTGATCGCCCCACCTACCCCGGCGATCTCGGCAAGCGCATCTACCTGAACATCTCCAAGGAAGCCTGGCAGCAGTGGGTCAACCACCAGACCATGCTCATCAACGAGTATCGCCTGACCCCGGTTGACCCCAAGGCCCGCAAGTTCCTTGAAGAGGAGATGGAGAAGTTCCTGTTCACCGGGGACGCGACGCAGATCTCCGGCTATGTGCCGCCTAGCGACTGAGTACAGGGTTGTCGTAGAGGGTCGGCCAGGGCGGTTTTGTGGGCGCTTTTGCGGGCGTTCCTGTGGGCGATACCAAGGGCGATGCCGGGAGCACTACCAAGGGCACTGCTGTCGTGGCTGAGCACCATACCGAGGCTGTCGCAGCCGCCCGTGACGGTCGCTGGGACGATGCACACCGCATTGCCCAGGAGCACGACGACGCCCTGTCGTCACGCATCCACGGTTACCTGCACTGGGTGGAAGGGGATCTGTCGAATGCTCGGTACTGGTATGGGCGAGCCGGGGTGGAGATGCCGGAAGACGGGGTCGAGGATGAGTTGTTGCGGCTTGAGGGGATTGTCGGGGCGGGGTGATAGGTAGCGCGACGTTTGATCGCGCGGTGGGTGTAGCGGACAGTTTTTCGTGTAAATCAGCAATTGAACTGCCGATTTACACCGTTTCAAGTACCATTGCGCGATGTTCCCCCGAGTTCTTCAGCCATCCCTTGTCGACGCAGCCCGCGGCTATCCTGTGGTGACGCTGCTCGGGCCGCGGCAGTCCGGCAAGACGACGCTTGTTCGGGAAACCTTTCCCGACAAGGCTTATGTGTCGCTCGAGAACCCCGATACGCTGGCCCGTGCCCGGCTCGATCCGCGTGCCTTCCTCGGCGAGTTCGAGTCGGGTGTCATTCTCGATGAAGTGCAGCGGATGCCGGAACTGCTTTCATGGGTTCAGGGACTTGTTGACGAGCGACAGAGGCCGGGTGAATTCGTGCTGACCGGTAGCGTGCAAAATGAACTGAAGGCCGGCGTTGGTCAGTCATTGGCCGGACGAACAGCAATCTTTCGTCTGTTGCCGCTGTCGCTCGACGAACTGGGCGAAACAGCTCGGCCGTTCGACCTGTGGTCGGAGATTCACGCTGGCGGTTATCCGAGGCTCCGGCAGCACGAGCTTGCGCCGGCGCTGTTCTACAACAGTTATCTCCAGACATTTCTCGAGAGAGATCTGGTGACGCTGCTGAAGGTACGTGACCTGAACCAGTTTCGTGACTTCGTGCGACTGGTCGCGGGACGTGTCGGGCAGCTCGTCAATCACGCAAGCCTCGGCAATGACATCGGCGCCAGTCCGAACACGGTCCGTCAATGGCTGTCGGTCCTGGAAGCCGCGCACATCATTTTCCAGCTGACGCCGTACTTCGAGAACTTCGGCAAGCGTATCGTCAAGTCGCCCAAGGTCTTCTTCACCGATACCGGACTCGCCTGTGCCCTGCTCGGGATCGAGACGGTCGAGCAACTGCGCCGCGATCCACTGGCTGGTGGGCTGGCGGAGAACTGGGCGATTCTCGAAGTGCTGAAGAGCCGCTGGCACCGTGGGCGCGAAGCCAGTCTGCACTTCTTTCGCGACAGCCACGGTGCAGAAGTCGATCTCCTGATCAGGCAAGGCAGTCGCTTGCTGCCCGTGGAGATCAAGTCGGCGAAGACCTTCTCTGCACACTTCCTCAAGGGGCTGTCTCGGTTCCAGGCCGTTGCGGGCAAACGGACACAGGAAGGTGTACTCGTGTTCGATGGCGACGACCGAGGCACGGTACGCGGTGTTCGGTTGATCGGGTTTGATCAGATCGGAACTTTGCTTTTGTAGGTTGCAAGCAACTACCGCTGACAGTGCGCGTGAGGTGTCGGGCAGGGCAGTGATCGTGAGGCGTTGGGCAGGGCAGTGATCAAGACTCTTCAAGTAACAAGTTGTCCGCTCTGTCGTGTCGCAGAGCGTGTCGTGCAAGTTGCGAGGAGTGGAGCGTCGCAGGGGGCTACGCGACCGACGAGCAACACCGTACGGCGCGCTCTGCGGCGCGACTCCGCAGAGGCCAATCAGCTCTCGCGAGCCACGACCTCGTCCACAGGGGTGTAGTCGAGCGACAGCGCCTCGGCCACCTCGGCGCAGGTAACCCGGCCCTCGTGCACGTTCAAACCGGCAGCCAGATGCGGATCGGCGCGCAACGCTGCTCGATAGCCCATTCCTGCGAGTCGCAGGACGTGGGGCAAGGTCACCGCGTTGAGCGCGTAGGTGGAGGTTCGCGGCACGCCCCCCGGCATGTTCGCGACGCAGTAATGGACGACGTCGTCGACGATGTAGGTCGGTTCCGCGTGGGTCGTCGCGCGCGAGGTTTCGCAACAGCCGCCCTGATCGATGGCGACATCGACGATGACGGCGCCGGGTTTCATCGCGGTGACCATGTCGCGCGTGACCAGCTTCGGTGCGGCGGCACCGGGCACGAGGACGCCACCGATCACGAGATCCGCGTCGAGCACATGCGTCTCGAGTGCGTCGCGAGTCGAGAAGACCGTGTTGGTCGCGCGACCGAACTGCCGCCAGTGCGCCTCGATCACATCCATGTCGCGATCGACGACCCAGACATCCGCGCCCATGCCGGTTGCGACGTGAGCCGCGTGGGTACCGACCACACCGCCGCCGATGATCACGACCTTCGCGGCCTCGACACCCGGAACACCGCCGAGCAGCATGCCACGACCAGAATGCGGCTTCTCGAGACACCAGGAGCCTGCCTGGATCGCCATACGACCCGCGACCTTGGACATCGGCGCGAGCAGCGGCAAACCGCCCCGAGGCGACGTCACCGTCTCGTAGGCGATGCAGACCGCACCGCTCGCGATCAGGTCCTCCGTCTGCGCCCGATCAGGCGCGAGATGAAGGTAGGTAAAGAGGAGCTGCCCCTCGCGCAACAGGGCACGCTCCGCCGCCTGAGGCTCCTTGACCTTGACGATCATCTCAGCCTCGGCGAAGACAGCCTCCGCACCCGCGACAATCTCCGCGCCGGCCGCGATGTAGTCATCGTCACTGCTCGCAATGCCGCCACCAGCGCCCGCCTCGACCAGCACCCGGTGCCCCTGAGCGACGCATTCCCGCACGCTGCCGGGGGTCAAGCCGACCCGGTATTCGTGGTTCTTGATTTCCTTCGGTATGCCGATGATCACGTGCGGGGTCTCCTCTTGGGCAAACGAGCGCGGTCTCGCGACTGGCGAGAACGACCGCGATCCTGCGATGGTGACGTCCGGGTGGACAGTGCCAGCGTCGATGTCTTGCTGGGCCACCCCGGGACTAGCCCCTGATTGGCGGCTTTCGGGACGAGTGTAGCGAGCGGCTTTGTGGCTCCGGCCACCGTCGATGCAGCCGACTTGACCACGATAGGCGCGGTGAGATCGACCGACACGTCACGGCGGTGAGACCCTCGCGTCCGTCACAGTTGACGCGGATGGCGGCAATCGGTCTAATACGCCCTCCCGACGCGCCTCGTGCCGTGGGGACGCAGCGCCAAGACCCGTGGCCGGGTAGCTCAGTTGGTAGAGCAGGGGATTGAAAATCCCCGTGTCGGCAGTTCGATTCTGTCCCCGGCCACCATTGAAATCATTAAGTTAGCCCGGTTCCGTGCGCCGTGACGATCCGGTGGTGCGTTCAGACATCTCTGCGGTGCTCGTTGTCGCGACGTCGGTCGAGGTCTGACCCCGATCGTTTCCGGAACCTTGGGTTCGCGCGACTTGCTGAGAGGCGACCGACGCGCCGTGAGGTAGGTCACGATCCGCTATCGGCCAAACAGGTCTACGAACTACTTCGTGTTGACGAGTGGCCGATAAAGAATCTATAGGTATCAGCAGCTTGTTCGGCGTGAATGATCTGTATCGGTCAAATCAGGGTTCATGGCCAATAAAATCGCGCGGATGATAGCGTCTTCCTTTGTTCTCCCCTTCAGCCACGATTCGGCCCTCATCGGCGACCTGTCTCAAGGCTCGTCGGAACGTACGCTCCTTGAGCTCCTCGCCGATCCGGCGGCGGATGTCCGAAGCGGTCGAGCCGGGATAACGTTCCACGTCCTCGACGATGAGCGCGTGCAACCTGTGAGGCTCGATACGCGCGAGGGTCGTGCGAGTGTCCAGTCCCGTCTGATGTAGCAGGGACGGCACGACGAAGTAGCGCGTGCCGCGGGCCCGACCACTCTGCTCGACGAGGCCGAAACCGACCAGTCGAGATACCCAAGGTCGGAGGGCCTCGGCACCGCGAAGATCGAGCGCGCGCGAGAGTTCCTCCGCCGACAGTCCTTCGGACTGAGCAAGGATGCCAAGGGCGATGCGCTCGCGCTGAGTGAGATCGTGGCGCTGGTCAGCCTCGGTCAACAGTCGGATGACGCCGGGGTGCACGATTCGACGCCGGACGACGACACGGACCAGATCCACGTCCTCTGTCACCGCGGGTACTGACCGACCACTGGCGAGCAGCCGCTCGTACATCATGTCGAACCCGCTGCCCTCCTTCTCCATCAGCCCCAGATCGTGGAACACGCGGGCGAGTCCGTCGTTGCGGCGGCGGCTCCGGTGCAGGATGTTGTCCGGCGTGATCCCGAGCGGCAGCGGGCCGACGTTGACGATCTCGAGACGGTCTGGGTACAGGGAGAGGAAGATGTCGCCGCGCTGCGTGTACGGGCGGTGCACCAGCGCGTTGACGAGCAGCTCCCTCACGACGCTCTCGTCGTAGGCGGGAACGTTGACGCGCAGCAGACCTTCCGGCAGCTCGTAGCTTTCCTCGAAGTCCGGAACCCCGTGACGAACGGCGTCGACGAGTTCGACCGGCGACAGCGTGTGGTCGTCCCACACTTCCTTCCAGATCTTCTCCTCGCGCTCGTCGTAGCGGATGGCCTGCACGATGGGTGCGGTTCCGAGCTTCGCGCGGTCGCTCCTCGAGCCGACCATCAGGACGCCGAGGTTCGTCAGCGTCTCGCCGACCGCGAGGTCGTAGTGGACGAGTAGCTCCGCGTCGGACTTCTCCCGGACGGACGTCTTCACTCGGCTCGATGCTCGGATCGCCTCGGCCCAGCGCCTGAGCGCCGATGCGTCGGCGTCGCTGCTCGAGACGCCGAGCGAAGTCATCGCCTCCCACGAGATCACCGAGCGATCGTTCGCGAGGCGGAGCACATCGTCGCCGACGACCGGAAGACAGCTGTCGCCGACGCGCAGGTAGTAGCGCCCGTCGCTCGTCGACGCGACGCCCGGCGAGCGCGGTATGGAGAGGGAGACGTACTCGCCGCCGTTAGAATGTGTCCGCAGCTCGGGGAGGACAGTCACATTGACCGTCACTTGAGCGACTCGCTTGCGGATGCGATCGAGCAGATCGGGCGGAACGCGCTGCGTCGCGGGCGGCGCCGCCGCATCGTCCTCGATGCCGATCAGCAGTTGTCCACCACTACCGTTCGCGAAGCAGACGCAGTCCTTCGCCAACTCGTTGAAGTCCGCCGTTTTGCCGGTCACGAGCCGCAGGGACTTGCGATCGAGCGAGCGGCCCTCGATGGCATCGCTATGGTCTTCAGGGTCCAAGATAGCTATTCCGATTGTCGTCAGCGCACATCCTCTCGATCGGGTCGGTATCCGGCACGACATTCAGGATGGCGTGCAAATCCGTCGGCGCATACCCGACCGCCCGTAGTTCGAGGAATCGTTCGGTGGTGTTGAGCGTGCCGACCTTCTCGATGATGGTTGCCGCGATGAACTGGTCGAGCGACACGCCGTCCGCGCGTGCCAGTCGCTCGGCGACGGATCTCACGGAGCGCGACGGTTTCGGGGGACAGCTGGACTTGTTGTTCACGGCGTATCGGTCTCGCGAAGAAACGGTTCCGGTCTCCACGCAAGCGTAACAGCGCGCAACGCGCCGCCTTGCGCGCTGTGCACGCAGGTAGCTTTCGCGGCTCTGTTCCTGCTCAACCGACACCGACTCTGCGCAGCACGACGATCTCGGGCTGCCGGTCCGCGCCGCTATCAGCGCACACGCAGTTTGCCGCCTCCAACAACCGTGACAGCTCTGCGGCCGAGTGATGCGTCGTGATCCGCGCGGAGCGATGACCAAGCAGATCTTGCCGGTCCTCGAAGCTGACGCCGGCGGACCGTAGCCGCCGACCGAAGGTGTGCTTCAAATCGTGCACCCGCACCTGCGGCAACCCGACGGCATTCCGAGTGCGAAACCACGCGGTGTTGAGCATCCGGGTGACGGGCTCGCCGTTGTAGGTGAATACGTGGTCGGCATGGATGCCCCGCTGCCGCTCGACCACCGACACCGCAACTCGGTTCAGCGCGACGAGCCGATCGTCTCCGTTCTCTACACGCTCGCCGGGAACGATGAAGACGATCGTGCCGAGCTGCGGTACCTCGACCGCCCACACCCACCGAAGGCTGCTGATCTCGCTGTCACGGCAACCCGTGTTCACCGCGAACGACGCCATATCGGCCAGGTGAGCGGGGAGGGCGGAGAACAGCCGCGCCTCCTCCTCCCGGTTCAGCGGGTACGGCTTCCGCTCGTTCGTGTCGCTGAGCAACTTGATCCGCGGCACCGACGCCAGCCAGGTCAACCCGTGCTCGTCGACCCACTCGTTCGCCGCGAGGTTCAGGATGCGGCGCACGACCTTGAGCCCGTGGTTGATCGTGCCGACGGCGGCGCCTTACTTTCTTCGGTGATCGATCCACGGCTGCAGGGTCCCTGTGTGGATCTTGTCGAGGCTCGCCGTGCCGATCCACGGCATCAGCAGCTTCAGCCGCCCGATATCGCTGTGCAGGCTACGCTTGTGCTGGTTCTCGAGCACGAACTTCGCGGCTGCCTGCTCGAACGTCCGCGACGGGCGGACTCCGTAGACCGACGCCTGCCGCGATTCCTCCGTCAGTCGCGCGAGGAACCCTTTCGCTTCGTCGAGCCGATCTGTTCCAGTGCTCTGATAAACTCGCTGGCCGTCGATGTGCTTGTCGACGTGCCAGATGCCGGCGCGCTTGACGAGGCCGGGCGGCTTCTTCCTTGCCATGGTGCTGCTCCCTTCGGGCGCGTCCGTCGCCCGTGCTGCGAGATGTAGTCGTCCACCCAGGCAGTCCCGGTCTGGCACGTGAGAGCATGTTGCGGTTGAACACAAGCTTCCAAGACGCAGCTGAATTCTGGACGGAGACAGAGATTCTGGCGCGCGCGGATAAGTTGTTCGACGTCGCCGTCCTGAAGTGGCCACGACAGCTGGTCGAGTGACTTGAGCAGGCGGCAGCACATCATCATGTGACACGAACTAAAGTGTTTAAAAACTGTTACTCGTGAAGATCGGGTCTGTCTTGTTCCCCGAACGCGTCCGTCGACGCCTGATGCGTCCCCTTTTGCTGCCTACCGGTACCGATCAAACTCCTTGGGAAGCTTTGCCAGTATTTGATCCAGTGACAAATCATCAATCTGCCAGGTGACTTCCAGCTGGCGACGTAGCGTACGCAACCTCCTCGGCGACCCACCTTCCTTGCCGCCCGCTCCTCGCTTCAGCCTTCCTGTATCTGGATCGAAATATAGTGCTCGAGCCAGCCCTTGGAACGCCGGGGTCATCATGTCGTTCTGCCCCGTCATCTGCTCACGGATCTCCGGGAGCACGTTTGGTGCAGAGCACAAAAGGTGATCGGCGTTTTCACCCAGTGCCGCGAGAAGGAAGACAGGCATGCGCACGAGATGGCGTTGCCCCTTCTGCCAGTCGTTCGCAGCGCTGGGATACCAGCGGTGAAATTCACCGAGCTGCCGCGAACCGTCCGGATTCTTCTTGAAGAGCTTTTCTCGCAGCACGAACGTCAACCAAGCCCAGAGCCCGATGTCATCCAAGTGCGGAAACAGCTGTTCTAGTCCGAGCGATTGCAGCACGGCCTCCGCCAGATCCCGGGCGTTGTCGAATTCACGGATCGTCAGTGGCCCTGTTCCGCTCACGGGATCGGAAAAGGCGTCGTCGAGTGCATCAAGGCGCTCTTCTGCATCCTTCCCGGCCAGACGCTGTTCAAAGTGATGCAAGCCGGTGTCGTTGAAGGATCTCAGGCCTGTGAGCACGGTCATCGGGTACCTCCACCGTTCGCGACGCGCAACGTATCAAGGAAGGCGAACTTCCTGCAGAACGCGTCGATCAGATCATCAAGCCACGCTTCCCGTTCCTCAACGGCTCGTCCGACGGGAGCCTTGTTGTCCGGCAACAGGGAATTGCTCCATTGGATCCACTCGTCAGCCCATTCGATGGCTTCGCTATCCCGATCTGCGATCACGTGCCCCATTACCCTTTCCACGATGACGGGCAGAATGGCCGCGTGGAAGTGCGGGTCAGTGCGAGCCCACTCCGTCGCGTCCGGGATCGATTCGTCCACATAGATGATCGGATGCTCGTCGTCCCTGATATCCAGTTTCCAAATCCGCGGCGCAATGTTTGCCGTCTGGAAGTCGAGAATGCCTTGCCCTGCATCGGGCTCATCGTCGCCACCCTTGACCTTCAAAGTCCATGCGGCTGTGCTTCCCAGCACCATGCCGAGATTCTCATCATCGGAGGCTACGATGCGGAGCTGACAGGAGGGCGATCGGAACTCGGAGTGCTTCGGCTTGCTGGATGCTTTTGGTAGCCCTACCGTGCCGAAGGCGAGCTGCTCGGTCATCTTGTTCTCGGTCATGCGCAGCATGATGCGTGCGTTCGTCGGATGACCCTTGAAGGTACCTTCGTCACTGATCTTGAAGTCGATCGTCTCACCCGATGCGGCGGGAGCCATGTCGAACGATTTGCGAGGAATGTCCTTGCGACCCGTGAGCTTGATGTTCCTACGCATCAGTAGCGACCTCCTTTACCCTGACGCGCCGAAGGCGTGCGTCCAGTTCCCGATTGACGTCGAAGCCCGTGATCTGAATGGAGAGTTCCGCCGTGCAATCGGTGGCGACGAGCTGGTTCCCCTTACGTGAAAGCACGCTGCAACCGGTCGCGTCGACGTTCAGCTTGTCGAGGCTGAAATCGTGGCGGCTCCATTTCGGTTTCCGAGAGCCGTCCGCATATGCAAGCACCAGTTGTAGTGATGTGGGCCAGTCGTCGAACTCCTTGTTGCCGCGAACCCGAAGGCCTTCGTCGATCTCGTCGACCTCGAACGCCTGAATGCGCTTCTTGATCGGTTCCGGGTCGGTGCTTTCGCTCTCCGGTTTTGTCTTGTCTCGCCGTGCCTGCTTCGACGCCTCGGTCTTCGGGACGCTGAAGAAGGCGCTGAGGATGGATGCGTCAGGCTTGGACGCGTCCGGAAGAAACAACTGTCGGAGCATTTCGGGTAGACCTGCAACCAGTCTCTTCTCGCTGATGCGGTAACCGCGATCGCGCAGTTTTTCCTTCACCTCGTTGGTCTCGAGCAGACTGAGATGTGCCTTTCCTTCACAGAGATTCAGGTAATCCGACAGGGGCGGATCGTCGACTGTCAGAATCGTGTCGAAGCCATGGGGCGTTCGAGCGACAACATCCGGCAGGTACATGCCATCCCGGAAGAACATGTCGATGCTGGACCTTGTACGAGGCGTTCGTGCGATCACGGCTCGCACACGAGTCTCGGTCTGCTGGCCGTTCTGTTGCAGGGGAAATCGGATGTCGACAGTCACCTGACGATCTTCGTCCAGTAAGGCGAGGACGGCGGTGATCTCCTCTGAATCGCGAAACGTCAGCACCTCCTCCTTGAAGGCTCTCTGGAGCTGGAGGACAAGGTCGGCAGGCCGTGTTGCGATAGCTTCACGAAGAAGTGACACGTACCGATTCGGGTCCGCCTTTACAGGCGGCTCACTGAAGTGATCCGAGCAGTGTTTCGCGATGGACGGCAGGCTCTCGTTGTCGACCGGTTCCTCTCCGACGCTGACCTCCAGCGTACCCTCCAGAACCGCGGGGCCGAAGTGCTCAACAATCGACGCCATGATGCCGTCCTCGCTCAGCCCCTCGTGCGGATAGGGAATCACCAGCGACAGACCACTGTCGTCCGCTTCGTCGACTCCACTGCGCAACCTGAAGGCATCTCGAAGTCCGCGCTTGAAGTCGTTGCTGTCGTGTAGTCGGTACACGGATCCTTGAGGTTCCGCAGCGAGGTACGCGTGTGTTGATCTGAAATGTTCCCCATACTGCCCGGCGCGCAGGACCGCCATCCCGCAGGCGAGTTCGACGCCGTCATCACGACGGCGCGTCCAACCAAGCACCGAGTTCATGGTCGACGCAATCAGGAAGGTGACCCGACCGATACCGCGACCTCCTCTCGAACTCTTGCCCTTGTTCGATAATCCGAAGTTCAGCCAGTAGTTCCAGAAATCGCCGGTGCGAGTATCAACGGCACCGACAAGTCCAGTAGAGCTGAAGTCCTCGACCGTCATCCATCGAACGATTCCCTGCTGCCACTCTTGCGGGATCGGCAGGCCCGCCTCCTCTCGATATGCCATGGCGCTGGCGAGCCAACTGCGTTGCACATCGTCCGATGACTCGTGAAAGGCTATTCGAACGCGTACAGGCTCACCTTCCAGTCCGAGCCGTGCGTCCAGGCTGTTCTGGATCGCCTCACGCACGACCGTCTCTGCAAGCGGAACCCGTTGTCCGTCGAAGATCTCGGCATCGCACGATCGTCATCGGCGGACCACCTTGCCAGGCCTACTCGCTTGTCGGACGGTCCCGGAATGCCGGCAAGCGCGGCTACTCGCTCGCGAATGACGAGAAGACATTCCTGTTTCGTGAATACGTCCGTGTACTGAAGGCGCTTCGACCGGCCGCTTTCATCATGGAGAACGTCTCCGGCCTGCTGTCGGCGCGACTGGATACCGGTCCGGTCTTTGACGTCATCCGGCACGGGCTGACGCACATGGACGGGGCGGATGCCTACGAACTCGTGGCACTGGATACTGAATCCTCCGACTCGTCTGGCGCTTTCACGCCAAGTGACTTCTTGGTGAGGGCCGGGGCGCACGGGGTGCCTCAGGCACGACACCGCCTGTTGATTATCGGACTGCGACTGGATGTCGCCGGACAGCTTCGAGCGGGTGGCGGCATGCGAATGCCGAGACTCACGAGATTGCCAGAGGTCACGGCAGGCGCGATGCTGGACAGCATGCCGGCCTTGCGGAGCGGGCTCAGCGTGAATGAGCAGGACGATGACGAATGGCACAGAGTCATGCAGCGCGTGATCGGCGATGTCTGTCGTTCACTCCCGCTGCGTGGCCAGGCATCTCGACCAATCGCAATGCTGGCTCGCGAGCTGCGCCGCATCGGAGCGGTTCTCGCTGGCAGAGGCTCTACGTGCACGCACCGAGTCCATGCTGCTGCTCTCTGCAACGCCACACCAGGGCAGGCAGGACCGCTTCAAGGCTCTCCTGCAGCTGTTGCGACCCGAGCTTTCCGAGGCACTCGAGCGCATTGATCGCTCACCCGAGTTGCTGGCCGACATGGTCTTCCGCAATCGCAAGGAAAGTGTCCGCAACATGGATGGTTCGCTTGTTTTCAAGGGCAAGCTGGTGAGTCGTGTCGAGGTTGCCAGAACCGATCGTGAGCGAGCCTTTGATCGGTCGCTTCAGCGATATTTCAAGCAGGGGTATGCGGCGGCGGAACGTGCAGCTGGCAAGCGCACTGCGATCGGCTTTGTCATGACCATGTACAGGAAGCTTGCCGCAAGCAGTCTTGGTGCCATTCGAATTGCGCTTGAGCGACGCCTCCAGCGTCTCGCGTCCGAGTTCCGTGCTGACGGCGCCTCCACAGACCTGCTGATCGACGATCGATTCGAGGGGGAGACGGAGGAGATCGACTTGGGTCGAATCGATGGGGAGCAGGAGTTCTTCGATGGCGAGTCGGCGATGCTTGCCGAGCTTATCGATGAGGCGCGCGTCCTGACCGCGTCGGACTCGAAACTCGAGGCATTCATCAAGCTGATCTCTAACGAGCTTGCCGGACATGTGAATGAGGGCAGGATCGTCGTGTTCACCGAATACCGTGCAACCCAGGATCTGCTGGTGGCGCGTTTGCGCGCAGAATTTGGTCCGGACGCCGCCGCCCAGATAAATGGCGGCCAACGTTTCGACGAGAGAGAGGATTCCATTCGCGAATTCGAGAGTAGTGCGCGATTCCTGGTCTCGACCGAGGCAGGCGGAGAGGGGCTCAACATGCAACGGCGTTGCCACGTGATGGTGAATTACGATCTGCCGTGGAACCCGATGCGTCTAGTGCAACGGATCGGTCGCCTCTATCGCTACGGGCAGCAGAAGCCGGTCGTCGTATTGAACCTTGCAGCAAGCCAGACAGTTGATGAGCGTGTCGTCGCGGTGATGTATGAGCGACTCGATCAGGTAGTAGCCGATCTTTCGGATGTCTCGGAGGACTACGGCGACGGCATGCATACCGAGTGGCTTGGCGAAGTCGTCGAGCTTCTTGATGTCAGCAATATCATGGAGCAGGCAATCAGATTGGGCGAGAGTCGCACGGCAGATCTCATCGATGAGGCAATAAGTGCCGCTGCAGACGCGACTGCACGACAACGCGAACTGTTCCAGCACGTTGCGGGCTTTGATCCTCGAGAGCTTGATGATCAGTTGCAGATCAGCGCCGGTCATCTGCAGCGTTATGTTCTCGGCATGTGTAGCGTGCTGGAGATTCCGGTGGAGCGTCCGCGAGCTCTGACGGGCGTCTGGCGACTACGACTTGACGATGTCGCCCGCAAGGCAATCGGTTCGGAACGAAACTCGCTACTGATCGCGTTCGACCGGACGCTCGGTGCCGCACATGCCGATGTCGAGCTGGTGGATATGGAATCGCCGCTGCTTCGCTGGCTTCTTGAGCAGACGGAGCCGCTCGAGTTCGGCGGCCGATGCAGCGTCATTGTCGGAATGGATTGCAAGGCCATGATGACCGCGATGTTGCGCTGGCAGGACGATCGCGGCCGTCGCCGACGCGAGGAGTTTGCGGCGATCTCGATCAATGAAGCCGGCGACTGCCAGAGCAATCCAACTGCTTTCAGCGATTGGCTGATGTCGGAGTCGAACGATGGCAGCGTGACGGATGCGAACACTGACGCCGCCACCTGGCTTTCCTCGGCGCACGCCCGTTGCGATGAGCGACTTGGAGATCGCTCTACAGCTTTTCTACACCCCGAAAGTGTGGAGCTGTTAGGGGCCTGTGCTGTCGGCGCTCTTCGTGAGACTAGGTGACGTCGTGACGGGCCGAGGTCGTCTATTTATTCTTTCGATCCGACGTTACTTCCTCAGAAGCAATTTGTAGGAATACCCCTCTACGGTCGCCAGCCTTTTCTTTGAAGGTCCGTTTTTCGCTGCCGTTCCGGTCGATGATCCCGACATAGCGTCGACAGTCCAGTTCCTGCGACTGTCGAAGGATTGGGTCCATCGACCGATTGCATGCAGGCGGGGTCAGACGGCGTCATGCAAGCCGGCAGCACCGACCAGTCATTCTGTGACGGAGCCGCTATTTCCCCAGTATCCTTGGCGCATGGACGACACGACGCTTCCGTCTCGAACTGCCGTCGATCGCGATCGACTATCCGGCCTGTTCGAGTTCGCCGAGGGGTTGCTGAGCGCGAAGGACAAGGCGCTCATGACCATGAAGTCGACCGGTCTGGGGTACTTCCCGGAATCTCGGCTGGTCGGATTGCCCGGCCTGCAATTCGACGGTCAGAGCGACGTCTGGCTGCAACTGCAGCGGCTGCGCGAAACGGCGCCGCCAACGCCGCTCGATGCGCATCTGGAGTGGTTCAAGGACCGGATCGATCGTCCGGCCACGCCGCCATCCCTGCATGAGATTCTGGTGCGCGACGTCGACATCGGGACCGCCTCGGAACTCTGTGAGGGCGGCATCGTGGATTCCGAAGAGATCGACACGCTGGCCGATCCGTCACAGGTGCGGGTCGTGATTCGGCTACAGCGGTTGGACGCATGGCGCGCGCAACTGGAAACATGGATCGCGGGGCCATGGGAGACCTGGGCCGTGGAGGAGCGACCCCGGCGCCTGTCGATCGCGCTTTACAACCAACTCTATCAACTGCACAACCAGATGAATGGCGGTGCCGTCGCGCCGCCAGAGCTGGTGTGGGGCATCGGTATCGCAACGTGGCGAACCGAAGAAGCCGTCGTTGACATGCCGGTGCTCGAGCAGCTGGTCGACATCGAGGTAGAGGAGGGCGGCGCGATATGCATCGTGCCACGCTCGACTCGTATCGCGGTAACCCTGCGCCCGTTTCTCGAGCTGGACGTTGATCGCGCGGCCGTCACCCAAGCGCATCTGCAGGAACAGCTGGGTCTGCTGCTTGGCGAGGACGATCCCGAGATCGATCCGTTCCAAGTGTCTCGTTGGGAGCACCTGCTGAAGGCGGCAGCAACGCGCTTGTCGGCCGATGCCCAGCATGTTTCGCGCGAGCAAGTCCTCGATGGCGAGATTCCTGAGGAGCCGACTTCCATTCTGACGGTGCGCTCGAGCTGGACGATCTACGGGCGACCTCGTTCAGAAAACGCGCGTCTGCAGGATCTGGCGCAGTTGCGATCGGCGATCGAGTCCGTCGGCGACGATGAGGACCTGCCAGCCGGGCTGCGCGGTTTCGTCTCGACACGTAGTGACGACCGCGACAGCGACGCGGACGACTGGGGCCTGACCCGGGATCTTGGAACTGCCGCCAGCTCTCGATCAGGTGGGTTCTCGGACAAGCCACAGGATCGGCCGACCGGTGATGCCTTCGCCACGGGTGAGAGTGCGTACTTCTTTCCGCTGGCCTACAACGAAGAACAGGCCCGTATCATCGACCGGCTCGAGACCGAGGCGGTGGTGACAGTGACCGGTCCGCCTGGAACCGGCAAGACGCACACGATTGCGAACATCGTGTCGCACTACATGGCTGTCGGGAAACGGGTGCTCGTGACTGCGCGCACTGCCGAAGCAATTGCCGCGGTGCGCGAGAAGCTGCCACAGGATCTCGCGAGTCTGGTCATCGCCTCGGTCGGATCCGACAAGGACGGCAATGCCCAGCTACAGACCGCGATCGAACGGTTGTCGGCGGAGGTGGTGTCGCTCGATGTTCAACGCATGCGCGACGAGAAGGACCGACAGGAAGCCTCGATCCTTGCCGACGACAGATCGCTGCACGATCTCGATACGCAGCTGGCATCGATCGCGAAAGCAAATCTCGGCCAGCTGAGCTGGCAGGGCCAATCTGGCACGCCCATGGAGATGCTCGAGCGGCTCGACGCCATCGCCAGCGATGTCGCCTGGTTCAACGACAGGCCGACTGACGATTATCCAAACGACCTTTCGGACACTGTCGAGGCCCTGCGGACGGTCCTGCCTGCTCTCGGGCAAGATCTGGAACTCGCGGGAGTCGACTTGCCCGACGTCGCTGAGTTGCCGGGCACTCCTGCGCTGATCGACGCGCACCGAGTCGAACGTGCCCATCGATCGCGGCCCGACGAGGATTTCGGTGATCAGCCGCCGATGGATCGTTCGCGGTCCAATGCTGATGAGGAAGCGCGGGTCGTCAAGAAGTTGCTCACCAAGGCGGCACGCAACCACGGTACCGTGGCGGATTGGGTACGGACTCTCTGGTCTGATGGAGTGACGGCGAAACTTGCAGGACGGCCTCAGCCGGCGGCATTCGCCGCTGCTACCGACGCTTTCAGGCAGGTAGGTAGTACCGAGCTCAGGGAAGTCTCCGTGGCGCTTGGTGACGTCGACCGCGTCGAACTGGATGCGGCAATCGAGCGTGGGTGTCGTGGCGCAAGGGCCGCGCCGATGTTTGGCACGATGTTCAAGTCAGCCCTGGTGGGAACGCTCGACTCGATCCGGGTGGACGGAGTCGCGCCGGTCGAGACTTCACAATGGCGGGCAGTGGCCGACCACTTGGCAGCGACATCGCTGGTCGCGCGCGTCTACGCGTTGTGGGATGAGCCTTGCCGTGCCGGACAATTGCCGCCGTTACCAACCGAACGAGCCGAGGTGCTTGATGCCGTGCGCGAAGTCGCCGACCGGCTACCGCAGGTCGAACGAGCTGTGGACAAGCTCGCGTTGCAGGCACAGGTTCTGGAGTCCCTGTTTCCGGCCGGGCTCGCCGTGCGTCGCCATCTGGGTGAGCTCGACTTCATTCCGCTGGTGAAGGCACTGAGCGCGAACATCGTCGATGACTTCAGGACGCCGGAGGCGATCGTGCAGCTTCGCAAGATGGGTGAGCGACATCCGGGTCGGCCATTTGCAATGATCTCGGCGCTGGCAGACGCGCTCGGCAGCGATGCGCTGAGCGACGCGGATATCGTCAACCGGCGCAACGAGCTGGCCTCGGAGCTGTCCCGCGTGCAGACGTTGGCATCGTCGCTGACAGATGCGACGCGTCGCTTGAACCGGCTCTCGGGCGCAGGTGCACCGAAACTCGTCGAACGGCTTCGTCTCGACCCGGGCTCGATAGACGAACTGTTACCGCTCGATTGGCAGGTCGCATGGGATTGGGCGGTGGCCCGACAACGCGTCGAGAACGTGATCGCGCTTGGCAATGGTGACGGGATACGCCAACAGCAGGCCGAGCTCAAGCGTCGGCGCGAGCGCGTATTCGAGGAGCTGATTCGCACGCGCACACTTCTCGGACTCAAGCGCCGCATGACGCCCTCGGTGCAAACTGCACTAAAGATGTTCACGGCGGCTGTGACCAAGCTAGGCAAGGGCACCGGCAAGAGCGCACCGAAATGGCGACGGGCGATTCGCGCCGCCTCCATGGAAGCCGCACCGGCCGCGCCGGTCTGGATATTGCCCGAGTACAAGATTGCCGAGCAGCTGGCGCCCGAGATCGGTGACTTCGATCTGGTGATTCTGGACGAGGCCTCCCAGTCAGATCTGACCTCGATCGGATCGCTCGCCCGGGGTGCGCGACAGCTCATCGTTGGTGATGAGAAGCAGGTGAGTCCTTCGTCCGTCGGAATCCCGCAGAACAAGGTCGCGGTGCTGGTCGCGACGCACCTCAGGGGGCTGCCGAACGCGGAGGTGATCGATCAGGAAACCTCGATCTTCGATTTCGCCATGCAGATGCATCCCACCACGCATCTGATGCTGCGCGAGCACTTTCGTTGCGTTGAGCCAATCATCGGGTTCTCAGCTCGTTTCTACAACGGGCGACTCGTGCCGCTGCGCATTGCCAAGCCATCCGAACGTATCGATCCGCCGCTGGTGGACATCCACGTACGAGGTGCAATAAGGAAGGGCAAAACGAACGTGGCAGAGGCCACCGTCATCGTCGAGGAGATCGCGGCGCTTATAGCCAATCCGGCATACGTGAATCGCAGTATCGCGGTCATCTCGCTGATCGGTGGCGAGCAGGCAGAGTTGATTGAACGTCGATTGATGGAAGATCCGCGCATCGGTACGCGTTTGATCGATCGCCACCGTATTCTCTGCGGCGACAGTCGCACGATGCAAGGTCAGGAGAGTGACATCGTGTTCTTGTCGATGGTTGCGACGCCGGATACCGTCGTCAGTGACTCGAAGGTGCAGACCGCGCAAAGACTGAACGTGGCATTGAGCCGGGCTCGCGATTGCATGTATCTGGTCCGATCCGTAGCGCTGGACGATCTGAAGACAGGAGATCTCAAGCGTGCAGTTCTCGAGCACTTCACCGACCCGATGCCGGAAGGCCGACGCATCGCCGGCACCGACATACTCGTTCGCTGCGAGTCGGGCTTCGAGCGAGAGGTCTGCGGACGATTGCTCGACGCCAACTACCGGGTGCGCGCACAGGTAGCGGCCGGACCCTATCGGATCGACCTTGTCGTCGAGGGCGCCGAGGACCGCCGACTCGCGATCGAGCTTGACGGTGACCGGTGGCACGGTCCGGATCGCTGGCACGATGACATGGTGCGTCAGGCCGCGTTGGAGCGCGCCGGCTGGACTTTCTGGCGCGTATTCGGCACGCAGTGGCTGGCAGATCGAGCCCACTGGTGGAACGATCTGACCAGCACGCTCGAGACGATGGGCATCGAACCGATCGGCGCTCGGGAAGTGAGCGATGTCTTCACCGAATTCCGCGAAGTGACGGCTGCCGACGAAACGCTCGAGCCATTCTCCGGCTTGGAAGATACGGATCTCGCCGCCGATGAGCCGAATCGGTTCGATTCCGAACTCATCGAAAGTGCCAATCCCAGAGCTGATGACATCTCGGCCGACGCGGTGATTCTCGATGATGAACGCTCACCGCTTGCGGTGCATCTTGATCTGGGTAAGTCGTCGTCGGACGATTCTGAGGGTATCCGGACATTGACGGCCGAGAGCGAAACGTTTGACGACTCCGCAGCCGACGACCTGTTGGAAATCGAGATTACGGATGACGAACTGGAGTTCGACATCGAGTCTGATGACCAAGCGAAGGAAGTCGAATTCGCTGATGATGTGACAGGCTATGACGAGCAGGAGTCGAACGTTGACGGGTCTCTGCCGCTGCACGACGAAGACTATCGGCCCGCGCTGGCCAGACGCGTCCGTACTTTGGTCGCCGATTCGGGACCAGTGGATCTGACTGCGCTTTGTCGTGTGGTGGTGGAAGAGCACGGCCTGCGAAGAGTGGGCCATCGAATCCGCGCCGCAGTGCGCGCCGCGGCCTCAGTCCACCTGATCGTGATCGACTCTCCGTATCCGGATCACACCACCGTCTGGCCTGAAGGCTCGGAGCCGACGGAGAGCCTGCCGTGGAATACGTCCGCTCCGTCGGACGCGCCCGAATGGGATGCACTCTGTTGGCCGGCGCAAGTCGGCCTCTTGGCGCACGTGTTGAGCGAACGCCCTGAGGATTTGCAGCGCGCCGTGTTGGAGCATGTCGCTAACCGCAGCCTAACGCGCAGGCTGGCAAGCGAGATCGATCGGGTGGCGGCGGTTGCGCGCCGTGTTGTCGCGCCGCTCGCCTCGACCGAAAATGACGAGCCGACTAATGCAGCTCCGGTGGTATTCGACCGAGAGCCAACGAGTGTTTCAGATAGTGATCCGCAAGTCAGGCCGCGAGCGTTCAATGATGCCCGCCTTTGTGACCGCAGCGTCGATGAACTGATCGGGCTATGCCGTGGCGTCTTGGCTGATGGTTCCGTTTCGCAAGGGGAAGCGGAGTTCCTGCTCGACTGGCTACAAGCCAACCGTGCGACAGCGACCCACTGGCCTGCGAGTGTGCTCTATCAACGTATCTCGCTCATGCTTGAGGATGGCGTGCTCGATAGCGAGGAGGGAGGTGAACTGCTCCAGACGCTGCTACAGGTAACCGGTGATCCCGATGCGTTCCAGCGTGGCGAGCAAGCACCCTCGAGCCTGCCGCTATGCAGACCGGTGCCGTATGTGAACCTCGCCGGACAATCGTTCTGCCTGACGGGCACGTTCATATCGGGGTCCCGAGCCACCGTCACGGAGTTGATCGAGCAGGCGGGCGGGCGTTGTGTCTCAGCAGTGTCCGGCAAGCTCGACTACCTGGTCATCGGCTCGATCGGCAGCGCTGAATGGATGCATTCCACCCACGGTCGCAAGATCGAGAAGGCGGTGGCGCTGAAATCGACCGGTGGCCAGCCGCGCATCGTCGACGAACAGACGTTGGTAGCAGCGCTTCAGGCTGCGCGCTGATCGGGTGTCAGTTGCGGTAACGACGACTCATGAGAGACGAAGGTGTCGAACTTGCGAGCCTCGGACAGGTGCTTGCGATTGAAGTCGTTCGACATGGTCTACCGTAAAGTCGTTCGGAAAGTGTCGCGTGAGAGTTCGCGGCAGCTGCTCGTCAAGCAGCAGCTTCATCAAGACCCGTTAAGTTCACCCGAGCCATCGCGAGCAGACCGCGCGCCTGCTCAGTTGTCACTCTCGGAAAATCGTTAAGGAAGGACTCGAGATCCTTGCCGGTCTCAAGGTAATCGAAGAGCGCCTTGATGGGCACGCGGGTGCCGCCAAAGACGGCCGTGCCGCCCATCACCTCCGGGTCGCGACTGATGATCGGTTTGGTCAAGTCTCGCCTCTTGGCCAAAGCGTACCGCATGCGGTCTTGAGTTTTTACCTGTCGACTCCGCAGGGCGATGCTGGAGTCGATCCCGGCGGCACTCTTCGAGAATTTTGCGGGCGAGATTGGGGATGCGGACCGCGCGCCATGTCTTCGCTGTGAGCCCGGTCCTTGCGTGAATTTTGCGTGAATCAGTCCTGCGAAGAAACGCCAGTGCAGTCCTGTTCAGAACTACGAGCCGATCGTCGCCGTTCTTTACTCGCTCACCGGGAATGATGAAGACGGTTGTGTTCAGCTCCGGTACATCAACAGCCCACTCCCACCGAAGGCTGCAGATTTCGCTATCCCGGCAGCCAGTGTTCACTGCGAACAGAGCCATATCGACCAAGTGGGCGTGGAGTGCGGCGAATAGGCGCGCTTCCTCATCCCTGCTCAGCGGGTAGGGCTTGCGCTTGTTCGTGTCGCTCAACAACTTGATTCGCGGTGCCGTCAGTAGCCACGTCAACCCGTGTTCGTCGACCCACTCGTTTGTCGCAAGATTCAGGATGCGACGCACGATCTTCAGTCCGTGATTGATCGTGCCGACGGCGGCACCTTCCGTCCGCCGTCGGTCAATCCACCGTTGCAGAGTGCCGGTGTGAATCCGGTCGAGGGTCACCGTTCCGATATACGGCATCAACAACTTCAGTCGGCCGATGTCGCTGTGCAGGCTGCGCTTGTGCTGGTTCTCGAGTACGAACTTTGCGGCCGCATGCTCAAAGGTCCGCGACGGACGGACGCCGTAAACCGATGCCTGTCTCGATGCTCCGTCAGCCGTGCGAGGAACCGCTCGGCTTCATCGAGCCGATCTGCTCCAGTGCTCTGGCAAACTCGTTGACCGTTGATGCGCTCGTCGATGTGCCAGATGCCGGCGCGCTTGACGAGGCCGGGCGGCTTCTTCCTTGCCATGGTGTCGCTCCCTTCGAGCGCGCAGGGCGCCCGTGTTGTGAGATTTATTCGTCCACCCAAGTATCGAGCTCGAACCGGTCGAACGCGACGCC
>ENA-ORXR01000969-ORXR01000969.1-marine-metagenome-genome-assembly--contig:-NODE-969-length-33299-cov-5.731172_pt1 | contig 33299 bp, 27 predicted proteins | sample MGYA00237866_ERZ511479 | MGnify/ENA metagenome assembly ERZ511479
AGAGTCTTTCCCTGGCACATTATCAATCTCAGGTAAAACCATTAGCTGGTCAGTTGATGGTTGGTATCAAGTGCTTGATGGCAACACCTATGCTGAAATATGTAATGGTGAAGCCTCTTGCAGCGTTCCTGACGACGGGCAGTACGTAGTCATTAACCACAGCCTTAATCTGCGTGCAATTGTGTTTGCTGGAGAGTCGTCAAGCGGTTCGGTGACGGTAACAGGAAACACCATAAGCTGGCCGGATGATGGTTGGTATCAGGTGCAAAATGCAGAGACGTTTGTAAGTGTTTGTGAAGGTGGTACGAGCTGCGAAGTGCAACCCGGATCATTCATAGTCATAAACCACACAAGCGGTGAGCGATTTGACGTGGAAGTTAAATCAGGTCCAGTCGAACCGACTGATGGGCAAGCAATCAATGCTGCAAACGCGGAGTCACTCATTCGTCAAGTTTTCAAAGTGCTTAACGGTACCGCTTATGACAGTCGCCTGATCTCTGCAGGAAGTATTGATTTTGACAATTCAGGCTTGAGCATAGTCAGTGAAGCTAAACCAGATAATCCTGATAACACGACACGAGAACGCACCTACTCCTGTAGCAACGGTGGCACACTGTATGAAAATTTCAGTACCGAAGGAACTAGCGCACAGAGGTACATCCAAAGTTACGATTCATGTCAAATCGGCGATGATCTCATTGATGGCGATGTGGTGAGATTTCTGCCTGTAGGCAACAACGAATCCATAGAGCTCAGTTTCAACGACTACCTGGTATCAACGGGCACAGATCAGCGCATGAGCGTGACAGGTGAGTTCCGCCAAATCACTAGCGACAAACCATCATCAGTTGATGCGCAAAATCTCGTGAATAGTGATAGCTTGATATATCAATTGCAGCTCTTAGGCAGCTCTGAACTCGTAGGCAACGCTACAACTGATTATGACTTTGTTCTCAGGCGCGGCTTTCCAAGTGTGGTAAACCGTTCCGCGAAGGTGGATGGCGGCTTTGTCATGCAAGTTCCAGGTATGGATACGACAGTTAGCGTGACAATGAGCGAAGCCCTGGATATTGTTGACTCTTCTGTTCAACAGTACTTCAATCGCGGCAAGATTAGAATCTCATCCGAATTCGACAGCAGCTCGTTGGAATTCAATGCAGACGGTGAAGATGAATCCAGCGCATCGGTGACGATTAGCAATAAAAATGGTACTGCAGAACCAATCACCATCCCTTGGACGAAGTTCCAGGATAGCTTTCGCTTCGAATAGAACGTCTTTTAAAGTCGCGGCCGGGGGCAACCCTGGCCGCTTTCTGCCTCAGCGTAGATCTTGTAAGTACGTCGCCACTGCCGTCGTATAATCAGAACCATAGGGTTAAGTATTTCACTTGCCCTTAGTAACTTGTCTGTACAGCACGTTTTTAAAAGTTTGTGTGCGTTTCCCCACAGAGTAATTTTATTCTCCTGATTTAGGATAAACGTAATTGCAGTGATAGCTCAATTTCGAGAGAGCATGAATAGTCTGTGATTACCATAAGTTTACTCTACACAAAGGAGCACAGCATGCCAATTTCAGATCCACGTCCTAACCCGGAAGGCGGCGTCAGGCGTACGCAGATCAAAGACCGAAGAAGGGCCGCTCAGCTTTTGGCAGAAAAATATTCTGGTCCATCGACACAGGTTAATAGTGACGAAATCAACCTTGAAGATGATGGCTATGCCATGAGCTTTACTAAAGGGCTGCATCATGATGAGGCTGGCATTCTCATTGAGAACGCGCATTATTCATCTCTTGCAGAAGCCATCAATCAGGATGCGGCAACAGACTTCACACAGTTGCAACGTGGAATTTCCGTTAATCCTCCTCGGCCTGCAAAAACGACATTCAGCGGTGATGCACTTGATATGGAAGGTATCGCACCCGTCTGGCGAGGCTGGGAGAGTCCGCGAGCGGGTCATTACTTTTCACTGGAAGGCCCTGATGCTGATGCTACAAGCATGCCGCCAGCGCCTGCATTGGGTTCGCTGGAACTGGAAGCGGAAATAGCAGAAGTCTATGCGCTAGCTTTACTGCGTGACGTGTCATTCTCGGAAATTACTTCTAATACTTCTGTTACTACAATTTCTGATATCGCTGTAGATGATGTTGTATCTGCATTGACCAACATTAATTGGTACGTCGACAAAACAGACGGCGGCTTGACGCTTCAGGAGCGTCGCCGGCGTGCCGCCCGATTTGCAAGTCATGCCCAACACGACATCGATAATCCGCCGAACGATGGACAGTTCTTACGCAAGGATATATTCAGAGGCTCGGGACCGGGTGTCAAGGCGGGTCCCTATCTTTCACAGTTTATGGTTCAGGGAACCCAGTTAGCGAAAGATCCTGCTGATGGCTCCGATGTATATTCCCACGCCTCCTTGACATATGGCAGCCAGGAGATTGATCAGAAGGTATCGTTCTTTCCAGAAGCGGTCGATTATATGTTGCACTGGAACGCCTACCTTGATGTACAGAACGGTGCAGATTTTGGTGCTGCCAATAATACCAGTCAACTTCCGCGCAGATTCATTGATACACCACGAGACCTGGCCACATACGTAAGGTTTGATCAGCTCTATCAGGCATATCTCAATGCCTGTCTCTTCATGCTTGGCAAGTCAAGCGATTTCAAGCTGCAGCAACCAGCTATAACCGCTGGTGATATTGGGCCGGGATTCCCAGACCGCACCTCAATGGACAGTCGACAGGGCTTTGCGACATTTGGAGGTCCACACGTTCTTTCGCTGGTAACTGAAGTCGCCACTCGGTGCCTTAAAGCAGTACGTAGACAAAAATACAACTATCACAGACGTGCTCGGCCTGAGCGTCTCGGTGCTCTGTTGACACTCGATGCTGGTGCGCTGTCAGAAACAGTGGCACAAGAATCCCTTGAGGCAACAACACGGGATAGTCTAAGCGATATTCGCACACATCTTTCACCACTATTGGCATTGGTTAATCAGCACAATCAGTCTCGACGGTCGGATTCCAGTGTTCGCGAAGATCGCCCGCTTCGCAAGGATCGAGATAGTGTCACGGAGCGCAGCCATGCTGATCCGCATTTACTCAACAACAATGGGCAGCTTGATCCTGCTGAATGGGACGATGAGAAAAACTTTCTGTTGCCCATGGCTTTTGCTGAAGGATCGCCGATGCATCCGAGTTATGGTGCAGGACACGCCACTGTTGCAGGTGGATGCGTCACTATTCTCAAGGCATTCTTTCATACGGTGGAAGCTGATGGAAGCGCCGTGAGATGGCCAGAAAGTCAACCGCTGTTACAGGTGGAAAAAGGTGGCCAAAAACTTCGTGATATCAGCGCTGATATAGACGATGCCGACGTAGAGCCCGTGACGATTTCCGGAGAACTCAACAAGCTTGCCGCCAATATTTCGATTGGTCGCAATATGGCAGGTGTTCACTATTACACGGACTATTACGAGTCCCTGAGAATGGGGGAGCGGATATCAACTGGCATTCTTCTGGAGCACCTGACTCAGATTGATGAGCCTGTAGAAATGAACTTTCACAGCTTTGATGGTGATCACGTGCATTTGTACAAGTTAGGAGGTGGTGCGCAGGTAGAGACGGCAATCACCAATTCTCAAGGGTTGCCTGTCGACTTTAACGTCTGGTGGAATCGGCATCTTGTATCAGATTCAGCACTCACACAATTGACGCGAAATCGAAGGCGTTCGGAGGAGTCTGCCGTTCTGGCGTAGATAGCTTAAGGTAATCTGGCAGTAAAGGAATGGCACTTATATAAACCCGTCATTCCCGCTCAGGCGGGAATCCAAGTCTTGATATATATGGATTCACACCGATGCGGGAATGACTATTGTCGGTATTTTTGCTTAACCCATAGCCGTAAAACTATTGAGTAAAAATGTGGTTTCGAAAATTCAGCATCCGGAATTATGTTGTAAATTTGCGCTTTTGCTTCTGCCGGTTAAAAAAGTAGCTCGATTATATTCGGTAGTGGATTGGTATGTTATTGATATTACTGCCTATTATAGAAAAACCAGGGATTTTTCTCAGTGAACTGAACCGTTTAAATATTTTGAAAAGGGGAGAGGGGTAATAAAACAATTGCAGAGAACTTAACGTCACTGTCAGTAAAAAATGAGTATTCAAGACCATGAATGTGCGGTGTTCTTGCACAATAAAGTGTTCAATGTGCGTATTACCACATAGTCAATGGCATACAAATGCGAATCTTTATTTGAGCAAAACAGTCGAGTGGAGAAAGCATGATGTCTCAGTTAGCAACCAGAAATACCTCTGATAATTCAGCACTGCGAAGTCTTCCAACGCAGTCAACATTGGAGGACTGGTTCCAGGGTCTGTCTGGAAGTGATGTGATGCAGTTGCACAGAATGATTACCTGCCGTTTGTCAGCTGAAGCGTCTGCGCAAACCAAGACAACAAGTGCGGCCAAAGAATTGCTGAATACAAAGCGGTTGACTACCCGTGAGAGCGAAGTACTCACACTGGTTGCCAGCGGGTACACACGACCGGAAGTTGCCGAGGCTCTTAAGATCAGTCGTAACACTGCTGCAAAGCACGTTGCCAATATATATCGCAAACTGGAAATCGAGTCGATTGCAGAAGCAACCATGGTAGCGTTCCGGTTAGGTATTGTGTCTTGATACGTCATCACGCCTCAATTTGAGTAAAATTCGAATTAGTGTGAGAATATGAAGCGCCAATAAGGGATCTTCAATCATGACCTTGTCCGGGACCAATCGCAGAAAACCACAAGCTGTCACGTTATCTGGCTTTGAACTGTTCAAGGATCTGACGGGAGAGGAGCGTTCTGCTATTGGGCAGATGTGCGAGCTCCGTGACTATGTGCCCGGTCAATACGTTGTAAAAACCGGTGACCAGGGTGATCATGTGTTTTTTCTTGTCAGTGGCAGGGTGCGTGCTTGCGCCTTCTCTGATACCGGCCGACAGGTTCATTTTGAAGATCTGACTGCGGGTCAAATGTTCGGTGAGATTGCAGTTCTGGATGGTGGAGTCAGAAGCAGTGATTGCATCGTTGTTGATGATGCCAATATTCTTAGTATCTCCAAGTGTAATTTTTCAATCGCTATGAGTGAACATCCTCTGGCAATGCAATTTTTGCTTAAACGTCTGGCTACGCTGGTTAGGCAAAACATGCAGAAAGTCTATGAATTTTCTTCGATGGGCGTTAATCAACGAATCTGTATGGAGCTCACTCGGATGGCATCATTGAGTCCGAATCCGGATTTGCCTATTGAAATTGAAAACGCACCCACTCACGCAGAAATAGCGACTCGTGTTAATGCTCACCGTGAAGGTGTTACTCGCGAATTAAAAAGATTGGAGCGCGAGGAAATTATAGTGTGGCAGCGTAAAAGGCATGCCATTATTGATCTAGTCCAGCTGACAGACAGGGCATCGGTATAGGTTTCATGGCATGTATCGCCCGGTGTAAGGTCTCGTGAAACTGTACGTTATGCCTTTCGATCGTCCTCGCATCCTGCCCTGCAGCGTTGTTTGCCGGTTGAATAGCCGGCTCGCCCGGATCTGTCATTGCCGGACAGGCGCAGGAACAACCGAAACGCATGGTTTACTATTTTACGCACCATGGAATTCACCATGCGTTTTTTCGGTGTCTCTTCCACCTTGACCCTATTGCAGTATTCGTCCAGGGATGCTATTTAATTTAGCTCCTGTGCAAAACTCGGCGTAACGAAGGTGATAACCAATCTTGCATCACGTACGTAATCGAGGGTGGCAAGTTATCAGGCTTTGTGGCATTCTTATGTAGACGTATGCTGAGCGTTGACCTGATCGTCAGCGGGGAAAGTCCGGTTCTTTCTAGCTTTCTCAAGGTGTAAAATCTACCGGCTGCCAAAATATTGAGGAATATTAATTCCGAAATCAGATATTGTTAGTAAGGCAACGAACAGTCAGTTATCAGGATATGGGCATTATCTCCATCCGACTTTAACCCTGAATTCAACGGTAATACCTAATTGACACTTCGTTAATGCCGACGCTCCCTTGCCCCCAATGCTCTTTCAAGTCTCCTGCAGAGTTTAAATTCTGTGGTCAATGTGGCACTCGATTTGGTAGCGAACCCGGTCGTTTCAATCACGTGTCGTCTGATCACAAGCCGCCGCGTGTAGACAGACGTCAATTGACGGTATTGTTCTGCGATCTTGTTGGTTCCACTGCACTGTCCCAGCAAATGGACGCTGAGGATCTACGCAATGTAATAAGAAATTACCAGACCACCTGCGCACCAGTCATTGAGCAGCTCGGTGGGTACATCTCGCGCTATATGGGTGACGGAATACTGGCGATATTCGGGTATCCACGCGCCAGCGAAGATGATGTCACACAGGCGGTTCATGCAGGGATCGATATCATAGATGCCATAAAATCTGTAGATTGGGTCTCTCGCTTTGGGACATCATCTCAGATAACGGTTCGCGTAGGTATTTCCACAGGGGTGGTGGTAGCAGGTGATCTAATTGGCAAAGGGGCTGCAGAACAAGAAGCCATTGTCGGCAAGACACCCAATCTTGCTGCTCGTCTACAAGCGCTGGCTGAACCCAACACGGTAATAATTGGCCCGCGAACGCGCCGATTGGTCAAGGATCAGTTCACATTGATATCCATTGGCAAACATGACCTGAAGGGCTTCGCAGAACCTGTTGAAGCGTGGTGTGCCAGGCCACCGAATAAACAATCTACTCGCTTTGATGTCAAGCGCGCATCAGGCACTACACCTCTCGTAAACCGTCATGATGAGATGAAATTCCTGATCGATCATTGGGCAAAATCGAAACAGGGAAATGGCCAGCTGGTCGTGGTGTCAGGAGAGCCCGGGATAGGAAAGTCGCGCATTACTGAGGCACTGCGCGATCATATCTCTAGTGAGCCTTTTCATTACCTTCGATATCAGTGTTCTTCCTATCACACCAACACGGCTCTGTATCCCATCGCGACGCATGTTGAGCATGCGGCATTGCTGGATAGCGGAGACAGTAATGTTGTGAAACGTGAGAAGCTGGTCGAGTTAATTCGAGTCTCTGGAGTGGAAGAGAAGAACGTACTCTCTGCCTTTTCAGCGCTGCTCAGTATTCCCAATGCCCCGGATGATGATTTCGAACAACTTAGCGCTCGCGATAAAAAGATTGCGATTCTCAATGCATTGATCCTTCAGCTTGTGGGACTGTCGCGTTCTCAACCAATACTGGCTGTAGTGGAAGATGTCCATTGGAGCGATCCCACATTCCGTGAACTACTGAGCCAGATTAATCAAAATACCGCAGGTGCCAGGATCCTGTTCTTACTGACTTGTAGAGATGGTGCCTTTGAATTGGAAGGGGAGTCCGCTGTTACTCAACGCATCAAATTATCTCGCCTTGGATCAACGTATTCCACTGAACTGGTTAGCAGCACCAGTGCCGGTTCAAAATTGTCAGCCGATCTTGTAAAGCGCATCGTTAGTAAAGCTGATGGGGTTCCACTGTTTGTAGAAGAACTGACCAAAAGCTTGCTGTACAAAGCAACACTGCATCCGAGCAGTGATGTGCAGTCGGAGGTGATAGACGATTCAGAGATTCCGGATACCTTACACGACTTACTCATGGCTCGACTCGATCTGCTAGGTTCGGGAAAGCGGGTTGCACAAATTGCAGCCATCATCGGCCGGCAGTTCAAATTTGAGTTGATTGAACGTATTGCAGACGTCGATGAGAAAGAACTACGCGAGGGGATCAGTCGCCTGTCTCATTCAGAGCTTATTGTTGCCAGTGGTGAGAGTCATGATGCGTCGTACAGCTTTAGACATGCACTTATAAGAGACACAGCGTATGGTAGCCTGCTACGTGAAGAGCGGCGGAAATTTCATGAACGGATCGCTGCCGTTCTGGAAGCGGATAAGTCGAATAATTCGGTAGAACTTCTGGCTCGACATTACACCGAGGCAGGATTGCATCGGCAAGCAATCGATTACTGGTTGCTGGCAGGTCAAGAGGCAAGTCAAAGATCGGCGTATCACGAAGCCGTCACGCAGTTTCAACGTGGTTTAGATTTATTACGCAAATCTTCGCCGGGTGAACATAAAGAGCGCAAGCTGCTTGAATACCTGGTGAATCTGGGCCCGGCACTTATTGCCACCTGCGGATCTGGTACTGCTGAAACCGAAGCCGTCTATCGAGAAGCCGTTGCACTGACAGACTCTCTACCGGAATCAGATGATCACTTCACTGCGTTGTGGGGCTGGTGGCGAATCTCCAATAATTTTGAAACCGATGCTGAGCGTGCCAATAGACTGCAAGAGCTTGCGGAGCGACTTGGTGATGAGGGGTTAAAGCTGCAGGCTCACCATTGTCAGTGGGCAACCCGATTTCACCTCGGCGACCACAAGGGTTGTCTCCGACATATCGATGCCGGGCTGGGGCTTTATGCAGATCGCGATTATCGCTCGCATGCAGCACGATTCGGCGGGCATGATCCACGCGTGTGTGCACTAGGTGAGATGGCGCAGTCGCTTTGGTTGACTGCTTATCCTGATCAGGCAAGTGCGCACATGCGTCGAGCAAGACTATGGGCAGAAGAGCTGAAGCAGTTTGGTAGCCTGGTACATGTCATGGACATGAATTTGCTGTTGCTACGATACCGGTGTGAACCAGAACCTGCCCTAGAACAGGCCAGGGAGCTCATCGCTTTTGCCGAGCAGCATCAATTTCCGGAATACGTGGCCAAAGCCGAGGCGTTCAAGGGCTGGGCATTAGCCAAACGCGGAGACACAGACAAAGGTATAAAGGTAATGCTTGATTGCATTTCACTCTATGACAACATTGGCACCGACGAAGATCCTCCTGTATGGCTTGAGATGCTGGCGGACATTTATGCTGACATCGGTGAATATCAGGCTGGTCTGGAGGCGATTGACCAGGCATTTCGTCACACTGGACAAAGCGGCTTGTGTTTCTGGGATGCTGAGCTGCATAGACGTCGTGGAGAGTTACTATGGCTTATGGGATCGGAACATGTAAAAGAGGCGCAACAGAGCTTCGACAAAGCTATAGAGATCAGTACAAGCCAAGGTGCAACAATGCTTCAGCTAAGGTCCATGGTGTCTCTGGTGCGCAGCGCAGAGAATCTCAATGATATACCTGATACTTTATCAAGTCTTACTAAGCTTGTGAACACGATTGAGGAAGGATTCGATACACCTGATGTTATCCAGGCGCTTGCATTGGTGGAAGCGCTAGTTGAAATTTAGGCGCAGCGAACTACACAATGGCAAACATTCACCTCAACAGCTTGCTTGAAAATGACCGTTCCCTCAATAAGAAAATGTACCGAAGTGGAACACATCGATCGCGCACGCCACAACAGACACTCGACTGGATCGCACCCAAACTCACTGCAATGGGCATTACGCGTGTCGTAAATATAACCGGGCTTGATCGGATAGGCATTCCGGTTACGATGGTGGTACGACCAAACTCTCGCTCACTTGCCGTCTCGCAAGGCAAGGGACTTAGTCTGACAAACGCTCGTGTGTCAGGAATCATGGAATCGATAGAGACCTTTCACGCAGAGAGGATCGACCACCCCTTGCGGTTGACTGATGCGACTACACTGAAACGCAGCGCAAGAATCGTGAATACTAAACGTATGGCAAAATCAGCTGAAAACGAATTCCACGAAAAAGCTCGCCTGTTATGGATTGAAGGAACCGATCTGCTGTCGGGTGAGCGAGTCTGGGTGCCTTATGAATCAGTACATTCTGATTTCACCTTGCCTCGGCAAGCCGGCAGTGGCTACTTTCCGGCAAATACTAATGGCCTGGCAGCGGGTAATTGTCTGGGCGAGGCTGCAGCGCATGCGCTGTACGAAGTCATAGAGCGCGATGCCGTGGCGCTATGGCATAGACGTGCAGCCTACACTGAAAATATTGTGAATTTGGAAGGTATCGTCGACAGCGATTGCGCTGATGTGCTTGCCACGCTCCGCAAGTCTGATATGAGCGTGCGTGTCTGGAACGTCACCAGTGATATTGGCATTCCCTGCTTTCACTGCCTGATCATGGGAAATGAAGATCAATTTGCTGATGCGGAGTTTGGCAGCGGTTGTCATCCAGACAGTCGAGTTGCACTGCTGCGGGCACTGACTGAATCGGTGCAGTCGCGAACCACCTTTATTGCTGGCTCTCGCGATGATTTTGGATTTGCACCCTATACAGATGAGGCACGTAACGGGCGGTTGAAGGCTTGTAGAAATCTTATGGCAGCAGCAACTCCTCAGGTAGAGTTTGAATCAGTCTCGGGAAAAAACTTTGATTCGGTAAGTGAAGATCTTCACTGGGTTTTGCAACAACTGATACAAGTCGGAGTTGAAGAGGTCATATGGGTTGATCTGCGCCTTTCAGAATTTAACATCCCGGTTGCCCGTGTAATCGTACCTGGTCTGGAAGGTGCCTATGACAGCACCTCTGGCGACTATGTTCCGGGCCATCGAGCCAGGCAAGTGCAAGCGCTATGACAGCTTGCGTTTTCCTGGGCCCAAGTTTACCTGCAGCCGATGCGCGTGCATTGTATCCGCAATGTCGTTTTCTGCCTCCAGTGCAGCATGGCTCAGTTTACGAAGCTATGCAAAAATGGCCATTGAGCGCTATTGGTATAATCGATGGTTATTTCCAGCATAGACCTTCGGTGTGGCACAAGGAAATCCTTTGGGCGCTCGATCAGGGCGTGTACGTCGTGGGTGCTGCGAGTATGGGTGCGCTTCGCGCCGCAGAGCTTGCACCCTTTGGAATGGTTGGAATCGGCAAAGTGTTCAAAGCCTTTGAACAAGGCGCTATGCCGCCGTTCATAGGCCTTAATGATGACGATGAAGTCGCTATAGTGCACGGGCCGGCTGAATCCGGCTTCATTGGAGTGTCGGAGGCAATGGTTAACGTACGCCATACGCTCGATGCGGCGTGCCTGGCCGAGGTCATTGATTTAGCGACAGCCGATATTCTGACCAAGGTGGCAAAGTCGCTGCATTTTTCAGATCGTAAATACGCGGCAATACTTGATCAGGCCAGAAATCAAGGCGTCTCGGACGACAAACTGCAACACTTCGCCAAGTGGCTTCCAGCAGGAAAAATTGATCAGAAACGCGAAGATGCAATCGAGCTGATCAAGCACATGGCAAGTATTGACCATGTTGGTTTACCCGCGAATAATAAATGTTTTTACTTTGAAAAAACCGAGATTTTTCACGATGCACTTCAATCTCAGCCGTATGCCTCACACAGCGAAAGCATACTGATAGAACAGGATAGCGACGTCCTTGATGAACTGCGCCTGAATCAAGAAGCCTACCTCAGCGCCAAACATATGGCACTGGTGAAGAGTGTTTTAGCGCGGCATCATTCGCCACTGTCGCCTGTCAGTCAATGGTCGAAAGAGAGCCACTCCGACCAGCAGATGCAGCGATCTATCAACAACTTCAGGCAAGCTAACAGACTTTTCGATAGAGCGAATATTGATCAATGGCTGGCTGAAAATGATCTGGAACTGACTGAACTTGAGGATCTGATGCTGGGTGAAGCGCAGTTTGACGTCAAAATGAGCATGCCTGATTTACCACCTATGTCAACTGAGCTGATTAATCAGCTCAAGCTGAGAGGTGATTACCGCCAGTTCGCCAGCCGCGCCAGGCAAAAACGCGATGTTCTTGCATCAAAGCAACAACCCATGCAACAACAACAATTGCATTTGCTCGACTGGTATTTTGAGAAGCAATGCAGTCAGCCTGTGCCTGCAGATATGGATGAATACGCGCAGCGGCTTGGTCTGCCCGGTAAGGACGATCTAATCAGATTAATAGAATGCGAATATTATTTCGTCACCCATATGTAGGTTGACATAACGTCGAAATTTGGCGATGGTGCTCCTCACCAGAATGTAACAGTGATAACACTGCTGTGGTAGCGATCGATCTGAACATGGAGCTTCAAGGAAATGGAACACGCTTTCGTGTATACCCTCAAGCACCAGTATTGCTATCTGTAACGAGCCCGGAAACCATCTGGGTATCACCACCGCCTGGGGCGGTCTCTGCAGGGCCTGCTGATGATCAAATGTATGTCGTGGATGCTCACGATAAACGCACCCCTTATGGAGAAACCGATTTTCCTCCCTATGCGGGTCTGGTGCATGAGCCACCACACCCGAACGGTGACGGTCATTTTGATCACTTAAGGCCTGGTACGAGACAGTTCGAGGCGGCTCATATGTATGCGGTCATTCGCCGGGTTCTCGATGTCTGGGAGTGCTATCTTGGACATCCGATTGTCTGGCATTTCAGCGATATGTACGACCGCCTTGAACTCGTACCGTACATTAATTGGAATAATGCACAATCTGGCTATGGCTTTATTGAACTAGGTTTTAGTGAACGCAAACCAGGTGAGCCGCAGCCGTATTGTCTGAACTTCGATATTCTGGCCCATGAAATCGGCCACAGTATTATCTATTCATTGGTAGGGCAACCCGGACTGAATGCAGGCACACCTCAGTATTATGGTTTTCATGAAACTGCTGCAGATATGACGGCACTGATCGCTGCTCTTCATTTTGACAGTGTTGTCGAACGACTACTGCGCGATACAAGCGGTAACTTGTATTCATTAAATGAGCTGAATCGTATCGCCGAGCTATCGGAGATCGAGCAAGTACGTGTGGCCTGCAACAACAAGCGCATGTCGCACTACGCTACAGGTTGGTATAAAGAGCACGATCTTAGTCAGCCACTTACGGGTGCTTTGTTCGATATTCTTATTGAAATTTTTCATCTGAATTTGATTGATAATAAATTGATTGACGATGAGCTTGCTGAAGCGGCTTATGATTCAATTTTGCCTGGCACGGATGCTGATCTGCTTCAGATACGATTTGACAAGGTGTACGCTGGGCACCACGAGTATTTCAAACTGTCGCTTTTACATGCGCGTGACTACCTGGGAGCCATTCTTGCCAATTGCTGGTCGCGTCTTTCAGCAGATGAGCTGACGTATATTGATGTAGGTCATGCATTGCTGGACGCAGATCTGGAAATCGGCGGTGGTCTATATCAGCGGCAGATAATTGAATGTTTCAAATGGCGTGAAATTGGTGATGTCGCACCAGGACCGAAGCTCGGTCAGGATCCGCCTGATGGTACGTTTAGTTGTCGTTAAGTTTCATTCGCAGGATCAGGAATTTCCATTAGTTCAGTACGTTGAGAAAATTCATCACTCGTCAAACGGAGCACTAGCGTAATGCCAGAAACGATATTATCCCCCTCGCAAATCAAGCTTTTCGGGCGATTGTTCGGAGGGTTGACATTGAATATACCCGAGACGGAGTTTGTCGATCCTAACGTGGAACTAGCGCCCGGAACCGCTGAAATAGATTTGTCCAGTGAAGAGGAACAAGCAAAGAAGTCGTCGAAAAAAAAATCACCACCAGAAAGCAATGCGTCATTTGATCAATTGACCAATCAAATCCTGCGTGAAAATGCGATGCTGGCACGAATATACAGCTGTTCGTATCGTGGCGAGTATATTACTCTGCCCGAACCAAGCATCTTCCTGGTACATGGCGTGGGTAGAAAAATTGATCCTTCTACAAACGGCGTTATTGATAGATCCGGTGTCGCCTCGCGAGATTGGGTCTTTGAAAAAGATGTCAGATACTGGGAGTATGATCGGATTACTTACTCTTTACGCTGTGACCTTAGTTCAGGCACTATCGAAGAGTTGCTTGCTCAAGCTTGTGGAGATTTCGGTGACAAAGAGGTTGGCGCAAATCCGGATATCGCTGCGCGATCTCATCTCTCGTCGAGATCTCATTTAAATGCACGCTCACATCTGACGGCAAGACATCGTATAGGCTAGACTTTGGAAAAAATGTTTTGCACCAGTAAAGAATGTCCGTTTTGAATGTAGGGGTACTTTCTGCAACCAGGGAAAGTATCCTCGACGGTCGAATGGCGTTTACCTCAGCGAAAATACTAACCATTATAATTTCCACGTCGGTGGGAATCCGTGTGTATCGTGACCTGTGTTTCCGCCTTCACGAGAATGACGGGCTGAAGTAAGTACCACTTCGTTGGAGGTCTGCGATCAAATTGTCACCAATTCTGATTCAATTTGATCCAAATCCTCAAAAACACTCATAGTGTTCTTGCAGTGTTCTCGCAGTGTTCTTAGCCGCCTTTTACAGAACGATATCTATCATCGAAAGGGCAGTCGATACTATTATCGTCTATTGACACAATAGTGCCTCGGGGTATCGCTAGCCTATCTCTCATCAATTGTCTGAAAAATCCAATTGATGTTGCGCTGAATAGTACTTTTGGGTACATTGAAACACATCGACCCATCGCTGCATGACTATCGCAGAAATCGTCGGACGACGGTATGCGAGCGCTACTGGCCGTCGTAGTAGTGCACGCGAAGGAACTGGCTCTACGCATCGCATCGCGCTGCGTAACCATCTAATCCATTTCGAGAAGCCCTGATTAATGAAAAAGATAGAAATAGCCATATTCGCCGGTCTGCTGGTTACTACCAGTTCGGTGGTTTCTGCGGAGACTTTGCGTTGGGCACGCGCCGGCGACAGTCTGACCATGGACCCGCACTCACAAAACGAAGGCCCCACGCATGCATTGGCTCAGCAAATATATGAGCCTCTGATTTCGCCGGACATGGAAGCCAAGCCCATCCCTGCGCTGGCTACGAGCTGGGCAGTCAAGGAAGGCAATGCCAATGTGTGGGAATTCAAGCTTCGCGAGGGCGTGAAATTTCACGGTGGGCAGGACTTCACGGCTGAAGATGTGGTGTTCTCATTCAATCGCGCCAAAATGGAAAGCTCCGACATGAAGGAGCTCATCGTATCCGTCACCGAGGTTCGAATAATTGATGACTACACGGTAGAGATTGAGACTGATGGTCCGAATCCAATCCTGCCCAACAATCTCACCAACCTGTTCATGATGGACAAGGGCTGGTCAGAGGAAAATGATTCAGCAAAACCTGCGGAGTTCGACGACGGCGAAGAGACGTTTGCTGTGCGTAATGCGAACGGCACCGGTGCCTACATACTGGAAAGTCGCGAGCCGGATACCAGGACGGTACTCAAGGCGAATCCGGACTACTGGGGTAAGGATGAATTCCCGTTGGCAGTAACAGAGATCATCTACACGCCTATCCAGAATGCAGCAACCCGGGTGGCGGCTTTGCTGTCGGGTGAGGTTGATCTGATCCAGGACGTGCCAGTACAGGATTTGAACCGTGTGGCAGGCACCGATGGTCTTATCGTCAACAATGCGCCACAGAACCGCACTATCTTTTTTGGTATCAATTCTGGTGCTGATGACCTTGAGAGCGACACGATTGAAGGCAAAAACCCCTTTGCTGATGTGCGTGTGCGTCAGGCCATGAATATGGCCATTGATCGTGATGCCATCAAGCAGGTGGTCATGCGTGGGCAGTCCGAACCCACAGGTGTCATCATTCCGCCCTTCGTCAACGGCTGGACTGAAGAGCTGAATGCTTATCCAAAAGCAGACATGGAAACGGCAAAAGGTTTGATGGATGAAGCCGGTTATGGCGATGGCTTTGAAGTCACACTGAATTGCCCGAATGACCGCTACGTCAACGATGAAGCCATTTGTCAGGCGGCGGTAGGCATGATGAGCAAGATTGGGATCACGGCTAATCTGGTAGCTCAGTCCAAAGCACAGCATTTTCCGCTGATTTCGGGCAAGGAGACCGATTTCTATCTGCTGGGTTGGGGCGTGCCAACGTTCGATTCCGAGTATGTATTCAACTTTCTTGTGCATTCAACCACTGAGGATCGTGGATCCTGGAATGCCTCGCAATTTTCCAACTCCGACATAGATGCAAAAATCCAGTCTTTGGGTTCTGAAGTAGACCTCGACAAGCGTAATGCCACGATTGCGGAGATATGGAGCGCGGTTCAAGAAGAGCAGATCTACCTGCCCATTCATAATCAGGTACTGAACTGGGGTATGAGCGCAAGCATTGATTTTCCGGTTCAACCTGAAGATCAACCTCACTTCAAGTTTCTGGAAATGTCCAAGTAGCATTCGGCAATCACTATGGAAGCCGAAGGATTGCTGGTAATGCCTTTGGCTTCTGATATACAGATGCAAGCATCTTGCAAGCTGGTAGTCTGTGCGGATTCGATAGCTTGAATTTAAAACGTCATTGAGCATCATCTCTATGACCCGCTCCGGATGTCGCTCGGCGCTACATTCGGCCCGGGCTTTGGGATGGCCTTTTCATCCCTTCTGCCTGCCACGGCCACGGCTAAGACACGCTCTATATGTTCGCTTATGTCATACGACGCGTAGTTCAGTCGATCGTTGTACTGCTGATGGTCGGTCTGGTTGCCTTTTCGATGTTTCGTTTCATCGGCGATCCTGTAGAGAATCTGCTTGGGCAAGAGCGCACAGTGGAAGATGTTGCGCGTGTTCGGGCGCAGCTTGGCCTGGATGATCCCTTTCCTGTTCAGTATGTAAAATTTCTGGGCAAAGTCATCCAGGGGGACTTCGGAGTCAGTTACCGGCAAGGCAGGGCGGTGAATGAGATAATTATCGAACGAGCGCCGGCCACGCTAGAGCTTGCGGGTGTGTCTGCCTTGCTGGCGGTTGTATTTGGGGTTGGTCTGGGTGTATTTACCGCCATCAGACGCGATGGGATCATGGCGAATGTCATCATGACGACATCACTCATTGGGGTTTCCCTACCCACGTTCCTGATTGGCATACTTCTGATATATATCTTTGCGGTGGAGCTTGGCTGGTTACCCAGTTTCGGGCGTGGCGAGACGGTTTCCATTGGCTGGTGGACAACCGGCTTCCTGACCAAGAGCGGATTACAGGCCATTATTCTTCCGGCCATAACCTTAGGCCTGTATCAAATGACGCTCATCATGCGCCTGGTACGCGCTGAGATGCTGGAAGTACTGCGCACGGATTACATCAAGTTCGCGTATGCCCGTGGTCTGTCTGAACGTGCGATCAATTACGGGCATGCTCTAAAAAATACGCTGGTTCCGGTCATCACCGTAACAGGTTTACAGATTGGCTCCATTATCGCATTTGCCATCATCACGGAAACCGTATTCCAGTGGCCGGGTGTCGGCTTGTTGTTCATCAACGCCATCCAGTTTGTCGACATTCCGGTAATGGCGGCCTACCTCATGTTGATATCCGTCATGTTCGTGATGATCAACCTTGTCGTCGATCTGCTGTACTTTGTTATCGACCCGCGTCTGTCTGCTGATGCGTCTTCGCGAGGTCACTGATCATGAGTCAAGTTGTAACGTTTCTGACCTCGGAATTTTTCTATAAGTTTCGACGTTCGCCGGTTGCTGTTGTTGCGTTTATCGTGGCCCTGCTAATGGCCATAGCTGCGATATTTGCGCCTTTGCTCGCCACTCAGAATCCGTTCGATCCGGGTTCGCTGAATTTGATGAACGGTTTTTCAATACCGGGTGAGCCCAATCAGTTTACCGGTGAGACGTTTGTCCTGGGTACTGATGATCAGGGGCGTGATGTTTATTCAACCATTCTGTATGGTCTGCGCATTTCTCTTTTTGTCGGGTTTTCAGCGGTCATGTTCGCCATGATACTGGGTGCCACATTAGGTTTGGTAGCGGGCTATACAGGCGGTCGTATCGATAGCATCATCATGCGTATTGCCGATATTCAACTCACATTCCCGGCGATACTTGTTGCGCTGCTTATCTTTGGTATCGCCAAGGGCATTACACCACCGTCCTATCGAGATGAAGTGGCTATCTGGGTGTTGATCATTGCTATCGGTTTGTCAGACTGGGTTCAATTTGCTCGCGTGGTGCGCGGTGCGACGCTTGTCGAGAGAAACAAGGAATATGTGCAGGCAGCGCGTCTGATTGGTCGCAAACCAATGGGCATAATGATCAAACATATCTTACCGAACACACTGGGGCCTGTATTGGTTATCGCTACCATATCATTGGCGCTTGCAATCATTGCTGAAGCTACCTTGTCGTTTCTGGGAGTAGGCGCACCACCCACTCAGCCCTCTCTGGGTACGCTGATTCGCGTGGGTCAGGGTTTCCTGTTTTCGGGCGAATACTGGATCCTGCTCTATCCGGCGGCGACCTTGCTGGTACTGGCACTGTCAGTCAACCTGCTTGGTGACTGGTTGCGCGATGCGCTTAACCCGAAATTGAAATAGGCAGCTGCTAATTACATGACAACTCCAGTACTCTCAGTCAGAGATCTGGTCGTGGAGTTTCCCACCCGCCATGGTCCGCTCACCGCTATCAGCGGCGTAAGCTTTGATCTTGCAGCGGGGGAAATTCTCGGCGTAGTCGGAGAATCAGGCGCCGGTAAATCCCTGACAGGCTCTGCAATCATCGGATTGCTGGATCCTCCCGGGCGTGTAGTCTCCGGGGAAATCTGGCTGCAGGGTGTGCGCATCGATCAACTGCGTGGTGAGGATATGCGTGTGTTGCGTGGCAGACAGGTGGGCATGGTATTCCAGGACCCTCTGACGTCATTGAATCCTCTTTACACCATAGCTCAACAGCTGATTGAGACCATCAGGGCCCATCTGAAAGTCTCTGCCTCTGATGCGCGCAAACGCGCCATAAAATTGCTTGATGATGTGGGTATCCCCGCAGCGTCTCGCCGCATTGATGACTACCCGCATCAATTCTCCGGAGGCATGCGCCAACGCGTGGTCATAGCTCTGGCCCTGTCTGCAGAGCCTGCGCTGGTGATTGCGGATGAACCGACCACGGCTCTGGATGTATCGGTACAGGCGCAGATTATTGAGGTGTTGAAAGAGCAGTGTACACAGCGGGGAGCCTCCATCATGTTAATCACACATGACATGGGCGTGATTGCCGAAGCTGCCGATAGAGTGGCGGTTATGTATGCGGGCAGAATTGCCGAAATAGGGCCTGTAAAGGACATCATTCAGAACGCCCTGCACCCGTATACGGCCGGCTTGATGGGATCTATCCCATCATTGACGCAAGAAGAGAATCGATTGGTACAGATACCGGGAGCCATGCCTCGGCTTGCTGATATGCCTTCCGGGTGTGCGTTTCATCCGCGTTGTGAACGTGTGTTTGAACACTGTAAGCGGCATCGACCGGAGTTGATTTCAGTGGGAACACATGAGGTTTCCTGTTGGCTATATAAAGAGGCAGGCGGGGAGGCGACTACACCATGAATGCGCCCGATACCAAACCGCTGATCCAGGTCAGTCAACTTACGCGTGAGTTTGATGTGTCCAAGCCGTGGCTCAATCGTTTGCTGGAGCGTGAACCTAAACAGTTTCTGCGTGCCGTTGACAATGTGCATTTCACCATCAACAAAGGTGAAACGCTGGCTCTGGTCGGTGAATCAGGTTCGGGTAAGTCCACCATAGCCAAGATGCTTGTCGGCTTGCTGGAACCGTCGGTAGGCTCCATTGTGTTTGATGGGCAGGCAATGCGTACCGATACCTCTGCCGACATGCAAGCATTACGGAAGCGTTTTCAGATGATATTCCAGAGCCCGTACGCCAGCCTGAATCCGCGCTGGAAGGTGGGTAAAGTGATTGCCGAGCCAATGACTATGCTAGCTGTTGAACTTAGTGCCAGGCAGATACAGAGGCGTGTGGATGAGCTGCTGGCACTGGTCGGCTTGTCAGCGCCTGATGCGGACAAGTTTCCGCATGAGTTTTCCGGTGGGCAAAGACAACGCATCGCTATCGCCCGAGCGTTGTCTGCCAGTCCTGAGTTCATTGTCTGTGATGAACCCACCTCCGCACTGGATGTATCTGTACAAGCGCAGATTCTGAATCTCATGCGCGACTTGCAGGATAAACTGGGCCTAACGTACCTGTTTATCAGCCACGACTTGTCTGTAGTAAGACACATGGCCAATCGTATTGGCGTGTTGTACCTGGGAGCTCTGGTGGAGATCGCAGACAGCAAGACTCTGTTTACCCACCCGGTACACCCCTATACAAGGATGCTGCTGGATGCGGTGCCTGATCTGAGCATGTCCGGTAGAGAGCGCAAACGTGTGGAGGGTGAAATACCGAACCCTATCAATCCTCCTGCCGGGTGTACTTTCCACCCTCGATGTCCGTTTGCGAACTCGCGTTGCAAGAGTGAAGTGCCGCAGCTGAAAACCTACGGTACTGGCGTAGCATCTTGTCATGCGGTGGAAGAGGGCAGGATAGACTGACGCCGCTACACTTCATATCGGATCACCCTTACATGGCTTTAAACAAATGTGTGTAAAGTCGGCTGACCGACGGTTGTCTCTTAATGCCAGACAAGGTCAATACAAGCTTCCCGTGCGCATCTCGACACGCAACTCTGACTGCTTGCATGTTGACGATTGAACTTCGATGAATTTGTCGAAAGCCGAAGAGGTGACTGAGCGCTCTCGCAGACGCGCTTGAAGTCTTGAAACTGTCAACGATAGCCTGTCTGGAGTGACGGGCCTTAAAATGTAATCAACGGCAGCACTTTCAAAGGCCTCAAGCGCGAATTCACTGTATGCTGTAACGAAAACCAACAGCGGAGGCCAGCTCATGGCGCTTTGCGATGAAGAGTCTGACCAGTCCTCAACCAGCGTGCGTGCCACCTCCAGGCCGGACAAGCCCGGCATCTGTATATCCAGGAAGGCGACAACTAGATCTGGCGCCCTCAGGCGCTGCAATGCCTGCTCACCATTGGAAAACTCCGCGATGATTTGCAGCTTTGGCCACGCCTTTTGAAGCTCCTCGCGCAGGGAGTCTCTCAGCAACCCATCATGAACAGACGCGATGTGCGTTGACCGGTATATCGCTGATCGAATCTGGGGAAGTCCGCTGCAAACAACGGCAGTAGCTCGGTACGTGCTACTTTCGTTTGCAAATCAAGAACAACCTGCAAACATTGCTCACGCTTCATCTCAGGACCACGCTTACCCATCGTGGCCTTCGTTATCGCTTGCATAAGCACTTCAAAATCTGGCGCACGAGCAACATCGATTCGAAGTTTGTCACCATCCTCATACGCATTGCCGAAATGAAAAGCGAAAAACGGAACCAGTTCAAATTGGTGGACTGGCTGCGAAGAGTGTTTATCAATCAGCATCACCACGACTGGGGAATCGCTATCCCACCACAATGTCTGCAGAAAGGGCTGTGGTACATCTGCAACTGACTCCCGGTAACGGACAGGTGTTAATACGAATGCCAGATATCGCTCGGTTATTGTAAAATCATGCACCATGTCAGCGTTAGGAGCATCAATGACTTGCGCTCGCTTGAGCTCGCCTTGCGGTGTCAGTTCATACAGGACCAGTTTGCCACTACCACTCAAGTATCCGAAATTCCAGATACGGCCCTGCACATCAATTCGTGGATGAGCAGAAAACGGAAGGACTTCGGTTTCCGGCGAGAAGATTTTTTTACCTCTGGTTTCAAGTGTCTGCGGATCAATCTCCCATGCCGAACCAGCTTCCCAAAGGGCAAGTAATTTATCCTTGATCGGCAATACGGAAATATTAGCGACATTCATGTCATCGGGGTGTCGTACTGCTCTGGTAGTAGGGAAATTCGTACCGAATCCGGGCCAGAGATACCGACCCGCTTCAGACTCTGCCTTCATACGCGTTGTTCGCACCATACGCCCTTGGTGAACAAGCTCTGAAGCAGTGGCAAGTTCGATTCAGGCCAATATGGACTCAAAAAATCCTTGTCATCGGTTTGACTGCCGCAGGTGCAATAAATCGAAGCGTATGGCTGTTTCGAGCCAGTGCGTCCATCTATGTTTTTGTCAGGCGAGCACTCGCACTCAGACATTAATTAAGCCAAGCCATTTAGGGATGTAACAGAGACAAATGTGCAAAATGTTTGAAAATTGGCTACGGTGGCAGCATCCGGTGTTGTTACAGGAGCGGCGAATGTTATTTAAACGCCTAGCGCTTAGATCAGCGGCTGTGTTCCTCGCCAGTCCACTTTCACTGTCTGCATCTGCTCAGACTTTCCAGTTACTGGATAATGAGTGGGAGCTATTATCTGTTCCAGGGGACGTTTCCGGTATATCGCTATCGACTCTTTTTGGAGACGAGCTGGTTGTCACTGATTATGATACAGACTCGACGGAGGGCACCTGGCGTATCTGGCAATACGACTCCGTCAGCGGCACGTATGTCGATCCTGGTGTTAATGGCGCACTAAATCCCGATAGCGCTTTTTGGATTATTCAAGCTACCGGTGACACCGTAACCCTCGATGTTTCTGAAATTGACCGCATGCAAGCCACGGCCTCAAGTGAATGCGCAAATTCCGCAGGATGTTTGTCAATTCCCGTCCCCACAAACAGTAGTACGTTCACATGGTCAATGTTGGGTTCTCCGTTTTCCTGTAGTACACCGTATGATGATTCAAGATTCAAGACGGCGCTTTCACAAATTCCTTGCTTTGATGGTTGTTCGATGCAGGAGGCCTCCGATGTTCCTTTGGTATACACCGTAAACAATGTTTGGGTCTATGATAATTCACTGCCGATACCTGATTATCGAAAAATTAGTGCAGGGGAAGTTATCCCGACCTGGAAAGGCTTTTGGTTTTTAGCCCTCGAAAATGCCTCTGGCACAAGTCCCCAGCTGCTGGTACCAGATACCTCTACCGTGGGTAGTATTTTAGTACGTGTGACAACACCTGAAGGTGCGCCGATTGAAAACGTGAGCGTGTCGCAAGTTGGAGGGGGTATATCAGGACTAACAGATAGTGAGGGCTTAGCTGAGTTGTGAGTGCAAAGCAACGTTTAAATTGTTCTACAGTTCCAGCGAGAAGGCTATGCCTACCAGATAGTGCCAGTTGCTACCCCTCTAAATGGTGGTGAAATAGCGTTGCCGGTTACCATGATGGAACACCAGTACACCACATCGTTTGATGCCTCCTCCGATCTGTTTGTTCTCGTGGGTCCGGACGGTTCCACCATCTCTGTTTTCGGTAATTCCTTTGTTGATGCCAACAATCAACCCGTCACCGGCCTTATCGACATGTCAATAACATCTGTTGATGTTAGTAACTCTGCAGAACTCGGTGCGTTCCCCGGGGAATTTAGTGGTACTGGAGACGGACAGCCGACGAGCACAATCATCAGCCAGGGCACAGTGGAATATACGTTTTCACAGAACGGTGTACCAATACAGCTATCTGAAAGTGCAACGGCTTTTATAGAATTGCCCACTCACTCATTACAATACCCGGGTGGTGAGCCAATAAGTATCGGTGACACTATTCCCATGTGGTCTTTGAATGCAGAGACCGGCCTATGGGAGCAGGAGGGTGAAGGCACAGTGGTCGCCAGTGTAAAGACAACCGCTGAACTTGCGCTGCAGGGTTCGGCATCACATTTTTCATGGTGGAATTGCGATGTTTCAGCGCAAACCGGAACAGTAAAAGTAAGTGTATTTGGCCCTGGCACGGGCACAGCAGTTATCGAAGGGGTCACGACTGCTGACATCGGTTGGCGGCCTAGCACTGCGGTGACTACTTCTGAAGTCGGTGTTTTTACAAATCCGCTGTTCGTCCCGGCCGATGAAGAGGTCTGTTATTCCTCTGAGGTCAATTTCGACAGTGGAGCTGTTGCGAACACACCAGTGGAATGTGTGACGGTTGCAAACAACGAAAGTATCGATGTGTTGTTGTTTGTGCAGGATGGCCCCCTTTGAATTGGTCGCACGGTTGGTCTCAACTACAACAAGTTCAGCAGCAATCGATGCAAATGTGTTCACGGCCATAGATCGAGTAATGGCTCCTGTGTCATACGAAGAAACTATCAATTATGAAGTTCAGGGCAACTTACCGCCGGGCCTTCAGTGCAACAGTGAAGCTAGCTATCTGGAGTTGTCAATGAGAATTTAACCAGGTGCCAACAATGGCTTTGCGAATAGAAACTCTGGTTCTATTTCACTCGATCGAAATACTAAGAGCAAACAATCAAAGCCTGACTTATCTGATTCCACCAACATGGGTTCGGATAGTTTGTTTGCGAATTTCAAACTGCCAAGCGGGATGTCATCACTTGGAAATGACCCCACGCAAATGAAAAGCCCAGAGGCCGCTACAAAACTCGCTGAATTAGGAAAATTGCTAGACAAACTTTCTACGCAAAGCAATGCTCCCGCTGCTGCTCAAGATTGCAATACTGCCAGTGCATCAAATGCTATTAAAAGCGTGGAAATCAGCCAGCTAGTGGATCGACGGGTGGCACAAGCTTGCACAGTCTTCTTGAAGAGGTTAAAAATTTACTTGAAGCTATCGTATCCATGATGCAGCAGGGAGGCGGAGCGGGCGGGTCCAAAGTCAATAATCCTAGAACGGTTGATGGTTCAGATGAAATTGGAACAAGTGGTACTGGTTCAGACCCGGAAGGAGCTCAACACGCAGAAAGCCTTGATGGAAGAGCTAAATTCTACAGTGCAAATCCGGCAGATGCTGGAAAGCTAAAAAGCACGTTTGATGAGATTTATCAGAATGATCCCAACTTCAAGAGCGAGATGGACAAGGTCATAATCAAACACGGCAGTATTAATATAACTTCTAGAGAATTGGACCCGAATACCCTGGGTATCGCCAGGGTTGGCGGTAACACGCTTGCAATTGATACCTTTCATGTGCATCGTGGCGGTGCTGACTTGAAAGAGACGCTGGCGCATGAAGTCCTGCACAATGTTGGACACCAACATGGTTCGACAATGGATGCTGCGATACATAATGCTACCGATACAGCTTAATCCAGACTCTACCGGATAAGCGATTTAATGGCCAAACTGGCAGTGTCCGGCGCCGAGGCCATGAACTGATCTGATCGGGCCTCGCAGGTACGATTTCACGAATTGTTGGTGCGGGCAGAGCACTCCCGCAATTCATATAGTAGCTGGTTCGTGATATGAGCTACAATCGTGGCCCTTTGAACATGGTGGCACTACCAGTCATTTATGCGGTCGTTAACGCGCGCATAATTGATCATAGATAACGAGGCACGAGTTAATTGGAAGAGCTGTATCCAATAAACATTCACTCAAGCGTAATAGGCTGCCCATGTACCGTACGCTTGGCCGCAGCGTCCCACTGCGCATACAGCTCGGCCAGTTGTTCAGAACTACCCAGTTGTTTGGCAACAATCAATGCTTCCAGGGCATCTAGCCAATGACTGTAGTAGGTATTCCCCAAATCAGGATCACCCTTTTGCTGAGCCAATTGAATGCTCGTATGCAGTTGTTCGGCCCATTCAGTCCAGGTAAAAACACCATTGGCGTGTAGCGACAATGCCATGGCAAACACTTCTGCCTCCCAGGGTTCTGCGAAAACCGGTCCCTCATGATCGTGCGGGATGGCGGGAAGCTCTACCACCATGGCATTGAAGTTGTCACTGGATTGTTCAACACGCGTCATGGTTTTTTACTCAGGTACGGTTCCCAGCAATCGACATGGACTGAACCGTCGGTAGCGCGAGCATCACCCCATAAATCAGCCGCTTCGAACCTTACGTTGTAGAGCCACTGCGGATTTTCACCCTCGCCAATTGCATGGGAATCGGGGAAGATATGAGCACCATGAATTTTATGTATCACGCCAGAATGGTTACGGATATACGCAGGTAGCCTCGTGTGTGTCAGGGTGTGTCGATTGACAACACGAACGAGGTCGCCCACGGCAAAGCAAGGTTTGCTCGGCACTTCTCGGTCTACTGGCGACCCTGCCCTGAGTTTGGCAGTAACGTCCCTTGCCTCCAGCACGTTTTTTATTGTTGCAGGTGGCGTTAGTGATTGTCCGGACTTCAACTCTTCGGCATTTACCAGCCCGTGCTTTACCAACAGGTTTTCCAATGCGCTAAGCCAGATACGGTAGTAGCCAATCGACAGGTATTGATCAGGCGGTAGCGCCTCTCTGGAGAACCGTGATTCATCCAGATTCCAGGTGCCCGTAGCACCCACAGCCAGGGTCGTTGCAAGAACCTGCTTCTCCCACTCATCGTGGAAGAGCTCATCGGGCTCGGGAACCACTGGGCCAAAGCACTCGAGCCCGCCCATATCATGCACACCGTTCATGCAGGTAATTCTTCAATGGGAAGTGCAAGCCCGGTACCAATCATGGAATTGCGCGTAACCAGGGATGCCAGCTGTTGCTCATTCAAATGTTCAGAATTGACGGGGCGCTCTGGTAACACCAGGTAGCGAACCTCTGCGGTTGAATCCCAGACGATTACTTTCTTTTCCTTGTTCAGTGTCACACCAAATTCTGACAGTACGCCCACTGGATCAATTACTACGCGTGAGCGATAAGGCGCCGATTTATACCAGGCGGGTGGCAAGCCCAGCACAGGCCAGGGATAACAAGAGCAAAGCGTACACACCACGATGTTATGTATCTCCGGGGTGTTTTCAACGATAACCATGTGCTCACCCTGTCGTCCGGAGAAATCCAACGATGCGATGGCTGCAGTGGCGTCTTCGAGTAGCCATTGATGATAAGAGGGGTCTGCCCAGGCACGTGCAACGACAGCGGCGCCATTACGAGGGCCCACCTTGTTCTCATAGGTGTCAATGAGCTCATTCAGAGCTTCCTGCTTGATGTAGCCTTTATCAATGAGAAGGCTTTGTAACGAGCGCACCCGCAGCGCTGTGGGGTCCAGATGTGAGTGGTCATCATCATGGTCGTGATGCCCATGAGCGCGATGATGGTCGTGATCGGAATGTAAGTCAGTCGGTTTGTCAGCCATGAGCTCATCATACGTGGGACGACGTGGAGGTCAACCGTCAGGACGTTGTTGGCAGGCTGCGTATCTGAAACACCTCGGGGATTCAATCTGAACACCTGCGACTGTGTCCAGGGAGTCGCTAAGGGTTTTAGCGCTTCGCTCGGGATTCTGGCGCATGAGCTCTTCCAGGATCAAATGTTCAGACCATGTAACGAACAAGCATTGAATTATTGCAACGGGAAGTACGCTGTACTACTCTGCATCCCCGGACAATTTGCCTTCTAACGGCAGACAGATCAACGTCTTCAGTGATGCGGGTGGTGTGTTGTAAGGTGCGTTTAGATAGATCTCGTAGCAAGGGCTGTCGCGTGCATCGTGTGCAGCCCCTTGCAGCCATTCGCGATACAAGCAGCGATAGCATTCCGGTAATAATGCGTACGGCCCGGTATGCAGGCAGGTGGCATGAAGTCCGTCGGGCATCTCTTGTACGGCATACCCATCAGGCACTTCAAAGTCCGTACGCACGGGAATACCGGCAAAAGATCGGCAACGTTCCACAGGGACTATATCCGGGTCGTCGAAATAGACACCCACCGTAAACGATTGGCTACGCGGCCAGGACTCTATTTCGGCTGCCGCCATGACCTTCTCGAACACACGCCCGATCTCGTAATAATCACCGCTGTGTGCAAGGCCCACGAGTCGTAAGGCAGCGCGATCGTTAATATCTACCGCTCGCTTGAGAGTCTGACTGTTTGCAGATTTATCAGGGTAAGAGTTCTGCTCTTCGGACAACATCGTCGATGAGTTTGAATTGACAGTTGTGGGTTGTGCCGTGAGGTTTACTTTGCTCTCTTGCAAAGCGCTTACATGGTTTGCACGAAACTTCCCTGGTGGTAATCCATAGGTGCGGGAGAAAAGACGAGTGAACGCTTGAAGGTTATCAAAGCCGCAGTCTGAGGCGATGCGGGCAACTGGCCGATCATCGCGGAGTAATGCGGTGGCAGACCTTTCGAGCCGAACACGTCGCAATGTTGCGACAGCGCTTTCGCCAGTCACTGCAACGTAAATGCGGTGCCAGTGATAACTTGACAATTGCGCGACTTCGGCCACGGCAGCGCTGTCAATCTCGTCTGCCGAATGATTGTGAATGTGGTCGATTACGCGCTGAATACGTTGTACATGTCGCTGCTGTGTTGTCTTCATGAGCAATCCTTTTGATGGTCTGAGAATCCCTTGTCGGTGCAGGCTGTCGTGCGGTAGTCGACCATCAAGTGAAACCACCTTCAACTGTCTCAGGTCGGAATTCCAAGGCTGTTCAAAAATTCCATTTCGGTCATTCGCGATCGCGAAGCCGCATCATCGAAACGATACCAGCTTGGCTGGGAATCGACATAGATTTCGCTATCGAAAGACATATCGTCAGGCAGATCAAGGATGCCAGCAGCCAGCATATATTCACCCTCGGCACTGAATTGACCGGGCTTCAGGTGGTAGAACAGATTGCTACCGCATTGGCTGCAAAAGCCGCGCTCAGCGAAATCGGACGATGGATAGCGGGTGATAGCCGCTTCACCTTTAATCACGGGCTGGCCTTCCGCATGTACCGCAAACATAGGCCCGCCACACCAGCGTCGACAAATTGAGCAGTTGCAGGTGCCGACACTGGCGGAGGCGTGCACTTGAATCTCAACAGCGCCGCAGAGGCATTTTCCCTTGAATTCGTTCATATCGTTGTCCTCGTCAATTAACCGTTGTTGTTCTCAGCCATGCTTCAAATTGCTGACAACCGATAGTTGGCAGAGATTTCTCCCTGGCCTATCGTCATGAGAGCATAAGGACGTTTGACAAATCTTGCGGAGTTTGCTGGTCTGCTGCCGACAGATCCGCCTATCGTTAATTGCCAGTTCAAACTATTTGAGCAATAATGAATTATCGTTGGGGGAATGTTTGCTTGTTGTGCTAACGAGTGGTGGCGTTAACAACCCGCAATAGCTCTGTACAAATTTATGTCGATATGATGAGCGTGACGCTTTTAAAGCGACTTCATATGAATGATTCTATTACCATGTATTGTCACCTCGTTGGAGTAGGCTTGCACACTCAAGTGCTAAGTATTATTGAACCCTATCGGGTTTGACGAATAAACAGATGGCTGGTTGAGGGTTGAAACAGAAATGGGTGGACGGATGAAAGGATTGATCAAGAAAGTATCGGACAATCCTCGTACTGAAAAAGGTATAGAGACCATTTTGTTAAATCAAGGCAAAATTCTCTCCGCTCTGAATCGTCAAAACATCGGATTGAAGTTATCCGACTACGAGTGGAAGGTTTTCTCGCAGTGGGGTGAGGACGGTATCATTGATTTTCTGATCTCAGAGGTAAATATTGCCAACAGAACTTTCATAGAGTTTGGTGTTGAAGACTTCTCTGAAAGTAATTGCAGATATTTGCTAATGGACTCAGACTGGAACGGTTTCGTCATCGATGGTTCACAGAAAAATATCGATAATCTGAAAAAAAGTCATTACTTCTGGAAGTACGACTTGCAAGCTGTTGCAGCGTTCATTGATACCGACAACATAAACGAGCTGTTACAAAAATCAGGCTTTGAACGAGATCTGGGGATATTGTCTGTCGACATTGATGGAAATGATTACCACGTTCTAAGCGCAATAAATTGTTTTGATCCACGCATCATCGTTTGCGAATTCAATCCAGTGTTTGGAGTGGATCGCAAGGTTACCGTGCCCTATGATCCCGGTTTTAACAGAACACAGAAACATCATTCTAATCTGTATTTCGGTGCATCCATAAATGCTCTGAATGCATTGCTGGCGGAGAAGGGCTACACATTGATAGGCACTGCGATGTTTGGTGCAAATGCCTTTTTCGTGAAAGATTCATTAATGACACCACATTTGACGAAGCTTGCCGAGAATCCATTCTGTTTCAATTTTAATTTCAGGGAAAGTCGTGACGTTAACGGAAATTTAAGCCTCCTCCGCAGCGAGCAACGATATCAAGAAATAAAAGGTATGAGTGTGCTGAACGTTGAAACTGGAGATATTGAAGCCTTGTAAACGTAGAAGTATTTCTGCTTTATTTTCACGCCATTGTCTGTACTGTCAGAGACACTAATTGCTAGCAAGGAATGAGCAAGGAATGAGCAAGGAATGAGCAAGGCATCGTCGAGATAATCTATGGGGATGCGTGCCACTGCATTACGCGTCTCGCGCGTCATGGAGGAGATTAGCAAGAACGTCGGTGTGAATGATCACAAGAGCATAACAGCCCGCGCATTGCCGTATTCCCACGAGCCCGAGAGATTGACACCGGTGTGGGATTACGACGCGAAACAGGATGTGAAGTGAGGGGGGCGAACCTGCCAGGCTCTCACCCTTCCATCCAAATTGATTATTCCCAGTCGTACTTTAACGCAGCTCTTAATGCAACGGCTGTGTCAGCACCATCCAAGTCCGGATCGATGGCCTGTATTTCAAACCAGGCAAGCGTCTGGGGGCCGATGTCTTTGGTATAACCAAGTGTGACACCAAACGGAGAATTGCCTTGATCTACAGTGCCAACATCGATATAGGCATTACCCAAAGCGGCGAAAATATCAATTCCTGTCGTATCTTCTCCACCGTTTGCTGGCGCACCCTGACTAGTAAGTGCCGCAGCGTATGCAATTTCTCCGGCTTTACCAGAGACAGTTACACCAAGCACCAGATCAGGATCATTTTCTACTTCTTCGAAATCCCGAATGCCAAAACCGACTTTCACGACGCCTGCATCGTAGCTACCAGCTATTTCAAATCCATCAAGTATATCCTCGCCTTCATCTTGGAAATAAAGTGTGGCACCACCGCTTATGGGTCCCGAACTAGTGCTGTATTTAAGGCCTTGGCCGGTGCGGCCGCACGTTGTCACGACACCATTGCAACTTCCCCACCACGGCTGATCAACCGCATTGATGACATGGTCGTAAAAAGTATGATACGTCTGGCCGGCAAGCACTTCACCAAATTCACCTTTCAAACCAACATACGCATGGCGCGTACCTAGAGCACCGTCCCCGTTGTCGTTGGACGAGGTATCCACACTGAATTCGTAGCGTCCAAACGCCGTCAGCCCGGAGCCAATAGCCGTATCGCCCTGTAGATTCAGTCGAGACGCCCAGTTACGCAGAGTCGCAGAGGCGTCAGCATTGCCACCAGGATCCGTATAGGACAAACCGATTCTTACGCTGCCCTTTAAGCTGACATTGGTTTCTGCATCCTGTGCAAAGGCGGATCCCGCCATTACCATTGCAGAAGCAACTGCAACAGTCGATAGTTTCAAACGCATCATATTAACTCCAAAGTAGGTGATTCCAAGCTACAACGAACCTGCTAAATAGGCCATCCGATGGCGACCCTACTGTGTTTATAGATGTAGAGAAATGGTATTGCAAGAAAAATAGTACGTAGTCTGACCGCGCATATCCGATTGAGTGTCAGTAATTGAGGTGTTTGTTTCTATGGCCCCTATCCACTTTACTTGCCTTGTTCATGGAATAAATCATCTGCTGATATTGCTTGATTCAATTAAAAAAGTCTGGAACCTGGAATGCTGCGCGGGCCTCTCGGCCGCCAACCGCTCATAATCACTATGCAAACATCCAGTAAATTGCAAAAAATAAAACAATCTCACATTCACCTATTCGGTACAGTCGCTCTAACTGCAGAACGGATACAGTGGCTTTAAAATCAGGAGAGAAAAACATGGCACGTGGCGTAAACAAAGTCGTTTTTGATCACACGCCATAAGTTATAAGGAGGACGATAGGATTTTTCGTTTGATGATATCGTCACGGTCTTAACTACACATCGGCTGTTGTAATAATGCTAATCAAATTAAAGTCCGCGTGTGCGTGTGCGTGTGCGTGTGCAAGAGACGCCTTTCGAAAACTTCTCAGAGCCTCCTTGGCCAACTGAATAGTGTTCTGTTTTCCGTGAGTTTCCAGATCGATATCGCCGTAATCATCCTTGAAGCCCCTTCAGGCGTTTTCTGGATTTACCATCAAGGCTGTTGTTTCCAGATTTATCGCCCTCGGGTCGGTACCCACTAATCGTTAGTAGATAGAGGATGGGTCAATCTGAATAGCAGAAAGCAAAGGTTGACATAATCACAATTATTGAATATCGTGATATTACGTGATTAAACGATGGTGCATTAGATGAACTTTCCTCCCGAGCTGAAACTGATCCTGACGGACAAACTTACGCCTGCGGCCAGACGTCTGCTAGACGCTATCGTAGCTAACGCCTCTGAAACCCCAGGAGATGCAAGTCGGTATAGCGCTAGCAAGCCAGCGGTAATCGCTGAGTTGGCAAAGCAGGAGAATCCAGTTCCCGACAACACTGCGCTCCGTCAACGACTTCAAAGCATTCGTAAATTGGTTGCAAAAGACAGGGAGTTCCATGTTAACGGCGAGCTGTGCTTCATTTTAGAGTCGACCAAGGCAGCGTACGTGTTTACTTGGGCGGATGGAGCACAGAAGGCAATCTCCCGGTCAAAGACCCGTTCAACTGTTTTGAGTGGTGGTCATGATGACTATAGGATCAATGTTGGTGACACAATCCCGATAGAACCAGAATTTAAATCACTCAACAGTTTTTCTATACTGGTCAGCCACAACTGGGAAAACGATGCGATCAATCACGTTCTTGACGAATTCGTTGCTGATCTCAAGGCCAAACTCAACAAATTACCGGCAAAATATGCCGGTCAATTTTCAGTGGAAGTCTTGTACGACCGCAGTGGAGCAACTAATGGGCGAAGCGGAGTAAATGATCAGATAACAGGCTTGTGCGAAAGATCGGCGATGGCTATCTTCATGACGAGTAATGGTTGGATAGCGAGTAAAGCGTGTCAGAAGGAGGCCGCGCATTTTGAAGAACTAAAAAAAACACAGAATCAGCATCCTTTCGTCTGCGTTCAACTCTGTGATCAAAGGGATGAGTTGCCAGAAAAGTTCCGAGACTATCCCATTTTCCCAAGCCTCGCCGCAGCGGACTTTCCTAACATGAGCAACTTGCTTGAAGTATGGGAAAAATCAACGTCGGTTAAAGAAAGCTTCGTTGCACTAATTCGTGATGAGGTGTGCGAGATTTTGAAGTCTGTTGTCGAACCAACGCCACCGCGCATTGGAGGTGAAGTTGAACTACGTTGTGGCAGTGAATTAAAGCGTAGGATTTCAAAACATAAACCATCACCAGATACTGATCTGAACAGGATCGTGCAGGGTGAATTTACACCTGAGACCGGTGATGACAAGCGCGACGTGAACGTGGGCCGTTTACCAGCGGTCGACACACTATATGACTGGGCGACCGATAAATCCGCAGAATCGCGCCTACTGGTATTGCTCGGTGGTTTTGGCATGGGCAAAACCACTACCGTTC
>ENA-ORXR01000970-ORXR01000970.1-marine-metagenome-genome-assembly--contig:-NODE-970-length-33278-cov-4.398482_pt1 | contig 33278 bp, 30 predicted proteins | sample MGYA00237866_ERZ511479 | MGnify/ENA metagenome assembly ERZ511479
TTACATCCAAAAAAAAAGGGATGCTGAGCTTTACTCAACATCCCCGATAAATATTCTAAGTGCTGTAAGCTTACTTGCTCACAACAAATTTCTTAGTTTGTATTCCATCTTTTGTATCAATGTGTAGCATATACACACCATTAGAAAGATTACTTACATTGAAGTCTTCTCTCAGATCAGTTACATTATTAAAAGATTTTGTAGTAATAACTTTACCTGTCAAATCTAAAATAGAAATCTCCATATCTGTAGCATCTTCAATAGAAAGTGTTACCGTCAAGTCTGCCGCAGTAGGGTTTGGAGAAACAGCAATCTTGATATTGCTATTGATATCTGCTGTTGCAGTAGGTAATTCAGAAATCTTACCATAGCTCAATCGAATCAAAGGAGTCTGAAGTTGAGTGAAGCTGGTAGTAGTGATATCTGCAGTTGGCTGAAGTCTAAAGTACATTTCTTTAGAGACTGCAAATGCGTGAGCATATCTTATTTTAGTTAGATCATTGTCAGCATTATCTCTTGAGCTTGCATATGCTGCCTGATAATTGTAAGCGTCAGTAGAAGCAATTGCCATTGCAACTTGGTTTGAAGTTGCCTCAGTAAGCGATTCTACAGTAGCCATATAATGAGTATTAGGCTTTAACCATAATTCTTCATAATTGTCCACTCCACCAATAAATGCATCTAGTGTGATAGTGATGAATCCTGTTTCAGCACCAGTAACTGTATAAGAAGATACACCCAATCTAGTAATTTCATTATCATCATCTTTAGGGATAATAAAATCAAAGTCGTTGTCAGAGATTTCGTACAATTGTATTCTAAGTCTTTCACCAGCTAAGTCACCTGCATTAGCCAATTGAAAAGATACCTCATTGAACCTTAATGGATCACCATCCAAATCTGTGCTACTTGGTGTATAGAAAATATGACCCATTTCCCATGTAAAAGGTTCATCCTCAGTCCATATATCTGCTACAAAGTTCGCTGGGCTAAGATTGTTATTAGCTACACCATCCTCTTTTCTAAAAACATATTCGTCAACTACAGAGTGGGTGAAAGATTGAGAATTATTGGTCAGATCATCATCTGCATCTGAAGTTACAGAATATGTGAATGTGTAGTCCTCAACTTCCGCAGCAGGAGTATATGGCTGAACAAAAGGAACATTTTGAGCTAACGAATCAGATTCTATTAATCCATAATTTAAGTTATTATTATAGACAATATCACCATCAGAATCTGTTCCCGTAACATTAACAACTACATTAGTTTGTTCTTCGCAAGCTAAATTTACAACATCAATTAAAAAGTCATAAGAATCTACCATGTGGATTGACATTGGATTAATGTGAGCTCTAGCATAATAAGTCTGAGCAATTACATCCGAGGTAGTACCTTCTACAACTCTAATATTATCTATAATCCATGTATAAAAATCACCATCAAAACCAAACCTAAGTCTAACATCAGCATTTCCTTCTGCGCCCAATAAAGGAATTTGTCTAGCGCTTGTGGTAAATGGTCCATTTACTACATAGTTACCTCCATAATTAATGGTAACATCTGCTGTATTAATACCTTGGCTAGGATTAATCCATGTCTCACCATCGTCTAAACTATACTGTACAAAAGGCCCTTGGTCAGATAGTGTACCACCATTAAGTCCACGAAATGCTTCATCCCAAGTTACGTTTACACAGGACTCTTTAGATAAATCTATAGGGGGTGATATGATATAAGCAAGAATGTTAGGGTAGGGAGGTGGAGTATTACCGATCATACCAGTTCTATTAGATTGATACCATCCAGCAGGCATACCAATAACACCAACTTCTTGACAGACTGTAGCAGGATTAACAAGGCAGTCAGATCCACCAAAAGCAGATGGTACACATCCAGTACTAGACCAGATGAAATCATCCCCAAGAAGATTACCATCAGCATCTTCTGACATAGTTTCAGCAACATTTGTCCAACCGTTAAAGCCTTTGTCAAAAGTTTCCTCATAGATCACTCTAGCCATAGGTTCTGTTCCTGTATCGTCAGGCTCCACAGAATCATATGCACATATTGAGAATGTACCAGAGTTTTCTAATGCAGTTGGAGCGGACCACAATCTAACTAAGAAAGTAGAATTCGGAGCAAGACACTGTGCTGGAAAATCAATTGTTCTTCGTCCTGGTTCGTCAGAGAAGCAAGTTATAGGCATCGTAGCTGCTTCGCAATCTGTGTAGATTGCCAGACCTTGCTCGATTAATTCTGTTCCACTAGTCGGATCGAGGCGAACTTCTATAGTAACTCCGAATTCTGGGATATCATCACCAGTCTCAAAGCTATACCAGACATCATCTGTGTACCAAGAACCAGAACAAACTTCAGGACCTGTAACAGTTGTTGCATCAACAGTTCCTCGTGTATCTCCTGCAACGGGAATACACGTCGCAGCATCGGCACCTACGACCAGCAGGGTTGGAGTACTACAATCATCGTTCGCAGGTTGCGCAAATACCATCACAGTAGCACACAACATTACGATCATAGATAGTAATTTTTGTAGAGGTAAAATTCTCATACTAATAATTTTAATTTTTTGTGAAATAAATAACCTGCAGAATAAAATAATCTACAGAAATGTAATTTAAAGGATAATGTAAAAATAATCGTTTTCTTTCATATAATATAAGGAAGTTACAATTAATATTATGGCATTAATCATTATATGTCAATAGTATTACTAATGATTTCAGGCATTTGTGCTTATTTCAAGACACAATTGCGCTTTATCAACTGGTACTACTCCTACACGTTCACACACTTGACCTCCTGTCATATTTGCTAGTATACACATCTTCTTTGTATTTATATCATGAGCTATACATAGCGCTACGGTTGCTACTACTGCATCTCCTGCACCACATACGTCTGCTATTTCTCTAGCTTGTGTTGGTATCCAATGTATCTCCTCATCTTTAGCACTAAATACTCCGTGTTCGGAGAGTGTGATTAGGCTTATTTCATGATTTAACTTAGTTTTTAGGTCAGCATGTACTAGTTCCAATGAATAATTATCCAGCGGAATCTCCCGATTCAATGCCTCCCTTACTTCCTTCAGGTTAGGCTTGAAACAGGTAACTCCTTGATAGCACCAAAAATTATCCTTTTTAGGATCGACAACCGTTGGAATATTCATGTCTCGCGCTGCCTTTATTACAGTCTTTATAACATTCGGGGTTAGTACACCTTTGTTGTAGTCCTGAAGTATAATGACTGAGACTAGTTCTTTGTTCAAATATTCTAAAATGTTATTTATCAGTTTGGACTCTTCCAACTCTGATAAAGCGTGCGTATCCTCTTCATCAACTCGTAGAATTTGTTGGTCCGAAGCTAGAATACGAGATTTGACAGTAGTTCTTCTATCAGGACTTTCATATAAATGGTCTTGACTGATATTATGGTCTGCTAGTAGGGATATTAGCAGTGAGCCATTGGCGTCATCGCCTATCACCGAAAATAAAACGGGTATAGCTTCCAGCGCTTTTAAACTTAGCGTAACATTGGCCGCACCACCTAATCTTGTCTCGCGTGATTTTAAATTTACTATAGGTACAGGTGCCTCAGGCGATATACGATCAATGCGTCCAGTAAGGTATTTATCTAGCATAACATCTCCGATAACCATCACTTTATTTCCAATAAACTGATCTAATATGCTTGCGTTCATTTAATTTAATTTTTCTCTTAGGTCCTTTAAAATACGGAGACTGGCACCTTTGTTTTCTTGCATATAAGATTTTATATCTGACTCCACCGCGTTGCGAAAGCTTTCATCTTTTAATTTCTCATAAAGTACGATTAGCTCCTCAGCATCGTTGATCTTAAAAGCGCATTTACGATTGACCATATCAGTTGCTTCTACAAAATTATTATATTTTGGACCAAAGCATATAGGTGCGCCATGGGCCGCTGGTTCTAAAATATTGTGCAAGCCCGACCCGTAACCGCCACCTACATACACTATTTTTGCGTACGAATATAATGAAAACAGCATCCCTATATTATCGATAATTAAAATATTGTCAGTTAATTTCAGGTCTTTTATTTTGCTATATCGAATATTCTGAACGCTCAATGTAGCTTGTATGTTAGTTACATTTGCTTCACTAACGTCATGAGGAGCAATAATTATTTTTTCATCTTTAAAATGAGACATGCATGTATTTAATATTTCAGTTTCTTTAACGTAGGCACTACCTACAACAATAGCTTTCTTGCCTGATAAAAACTGCTCGATGCTAAATAATCTTTCCACGCTACCGACACGTTCCATCACACTGTCTACACGTGTATCACCCACTACCGAGCTCTGAGTAATACCAATCTCTGCTAGCAGCAATTTACTCGACTTATTTTGAACATAGATATGATCAAACATACGTAGCATTTTTCTCTGTACTGCACCAACAATAGGCTTAAAGTAAAGCTGATGAGGACGATAAGTTGCAGAGATTAAGAAGCTAGGTACGTGCTCCATTTGCAATCGCCTTAGGTAATAAAACCATAAGTCGTACTTAACAAAAATAGCTAGCTTCGGATTAGTATATGCTATAAATTTTTTTGCATTGTTAACATTATCCATCGGTAGATAAAATACCCAATCGGTATGTTCATAATTCTTTCGAATTTCGTATCCCGAAGGAGAAAAAAATGTGAGTAAAACTTTGTGTCCGTCTCTGTGCAGAGCATCTATTAACGGTCGAGCTTGCTCGAACTCCCCTAAAGAAGCACAGTGAAACCATACAGGTTCATGCACGGCAATATTGGCTTTTGAAATATTATCAAGTAAATTACGTCTTCCATCAATAAATAACCTTGCTTTGCGATCAAAGATAGCTGCCATACGAACAGCTATTTGGTAAATAAATATGGCAATCCTGTATATTATTAGCATCTAATAATATATATCGTCAGCGTTTTCGTTAATGTTGAACTTTACCATAAATCCGAACTTTAAGCCCAACAAAATATCCATACGTTTCAGGTCGTCTTTTCGCATCAGCGTATTATCAAAACTACGTCTACTCATCGTGAATCCCTCGTAGGCTTCGAGGCCACCAAAGACATTAAATAGACCACTTTTACCAAAGTGTTGATAACCTAAAAATTGATGAAAAGTCAGGCCATTAGTGAGTCTGTCAAAACCTTTAATGTTTTCACCTCGCAACTGATTTACATTATCCGTATCCACTTGAAGCCTTATTTTATGTTGTATGATTCCTGACCCAAGGGTAAACCTAATACCAGAATTGGAGCCTTTAATTAGAGGGAAAATTTTTCCTACATGTGCTCCAAAATAGAAGCCTCTTTGTTTCAGTCCAATAATAGCAACTGTCTGATCCGTGCCGATAATGTTCCCATCTGCATTGGTGATGATATCGAGCACATCATCAAATACCGTATTACCAAAAAGTAGTGTGCCCGTTAGTCCCAGAATTATTTTGTTCTTTTTTAAAATAACATCTGAGCCAATTCCTACCTCCAAGCTTTGACCAAATCGTACTGCCAAGTCTTGCTGAGGGCGATGAAACGAGTAGGTAAAATTGCCAGTAATCACACTGTAAGATTGTTTTTTGACGTGCACTTTTTGCGCCCATATTATGCTGGAGCATAGCATCATGCTGACAATAAAAAAATAAGGGTAAAAAAGTCGTATTTTTCTCATATACCTTTTATTTTATACCTAAATGAGTATGACGTTATCAAAAAATAGGCTTAGCTGCCAGTCTCAAGTGGTATTAGCCTTCAAAAGTAATTATCTTATAGCAGAAATCAATCAGTTAACAGTTATTTTAAAAACGAGAAATATCAGGTTTAAGATTTGGGAGTGCCCCTAGACATCCGATGAAGAAAGCGGATATCTAGGGTCGCGCTATCCAGGACTCCACTTTGTTTCGGCCCTGCGGGCATCCCGCATACGCGTGATTCCTTACTATCCCTCACTCAAAAAAACTAGCATTAAATATTTTAGTATTGGGCTAGCGCTGAGAAGTAGTGGCAGCCCCTTGGCTGACAGTCCCATAGCTTGCGCGTAGCTAGGCGTGGACCGAGGTGAACACCGAGCTGCGTATCATAGCGACCGATGACTTTTGCTCTTCGCAAAAAGTCATCGGTAGACCCCGAAACAACATTATCCGAGACATTTGTAAAGAAAAAAATATAAAAATAGAATGTATAACGCCTCAAATTAACAATTCAGAATATGGATAGATACGGTTTTTGCTGTACCTTTATATTTCCAAATGACGTATAGAATCATGTGAATAAGGCGTCTATGATTGGCACCTACCATCTTAAAATCGTAAATACAACATATAAGTATGAGTAAAAGAGTATTAATAACAGGAGCCGCTGGATTTTTGGGATCTCACCTAAGTGATCGTTTTATCAAAGAGGGATTCCGAGTAGTAGGTATGGATAATCTTCTCACCGGAGATATAAAAAATATTGAACACCTCTTTCCAAGTAAAGAATTTGAATTTTACCACCATGATGTTTCAAAGTTTGTACATGTACCAGGTGAGTTGGACTATATCTTACACTTTGCTTCTCCTGCTTCTCCTATCGACTACTTACAGATGCCTATACAGACATTAAAAGTAGGCTCATTAGGCACGCATAATTTACTAGGATTAGCTAAGTCAAAAGCAGCTAGAGTATTGATCGCTTCTACCTCTGAAGTTTATGGTGATCCACTTATACATCCTCAGACTGAGGATTACTGGGGAAATGTAAATCCTATTGGTCCACGTGGCGTGTATGACGAGGCTAAAAGATTTCAGGAGGCTATCACTATGGCGTACCATACTTATCACGGTTTGGAAACTAGGATGGTACGAATTTTTAATACGTATGGACCTAGAATGCGTGTTAATGACGGCAGAGTATTACCTGCATTCTTCTCACAAGCGATTAGAGGTGAAGGTATTACAGTGTTTGGTGATGGTAGTCAAACGAGAGCTTTCTGCTATGTCGATGACCTAGTGGAGGGTATCTATAGATTGCTTCATAGCGATTATGCCATGCCTGTAAATATTGGAAATCCAGATGAAATAACCATCGGAGACTTCGCCCAAGAAGTTATAGATATGGTAGGTAATCCTGCAGCAAAAGTAGTCTATAAACCCCTACCAACAGATGACCCTAAAGTGCGTCAGCCTAATATAGATTTAGCTAAAAAAATACTAAATTGGGAGCCAAAGATTACACGTGCAGAAGGAATGGCGCGTACTTACGAATACTTTAAGAAGGTCGTACCGATGACGGCAGTCTCTTAAATAAAGAATTAATTAGCAAAAGAGAAATTTTAAACATACATGAAACAAAAGATATTAATCACAGGAGGTGCTGGATTTATAGGATCTCATCTTGTAAAGTTGATGGTGGAGAAGTATCCAGATTATAAAATTGTTAATCTTGATGCGCTGACCTATGCTGGTAATTTAGAAAACTTAACGGATGTTGAGAATGCTCCTAATTATCAGTTCATTAAAGGAGATATTAACGATGCAGACTTTTTAGATGAATTATTCCAGACACAAAATTTTGATGGTGTAATACACCTAGCTGCAGAGTCACATGTAGATAGATCTATAAAAGATCCTCTTAGCTTTATCAAGACTAATATAGTGGGTACGATGAATCTACTTCATGCTGCAAAGAAGCATTGGGGTGATTTTAAAGGTAAGCGTTTTTATCATGTAAGTACCGATGAAGTATATGGTACACTTGGTGATACTGGATTGTTTACTGAAGAAACCTCTTATGATCCTAGATCACCATATTCTGCGTCAAAGGCTAGCTCCGACCACTTAGTGAGGGCTTACTTTCATACTTATGATTTTCCTGTAGTCATTTCTAATTGCTCTAATAACTATGGTCCTTATCAGTTTCCAGAGAAGCTGCTTCCATTATTTATAAACAATATCAAGCAGAACAAATCATTACCAGTATATGGAGATGGTAAATATACTCGAGATTGGTTGTGGGTGGAGGATCATGCTAGAGCTATAGATGTAATCTATCACGATGGAAAAATTGGTGAAACCTATAATATAGGCGGACATAATGAATGGAAAAATATAGACATTATTCACCTTTTGATCAAAATAATGGACGAACTTCTTGATCGTCCAGAGGGTAAGTCTAAAGATCTTATTACTTATGTCACCGATAGGCCGGGTCATGATCGAAGATATGCGATCGATGCTACCAAACTCAAAGACGAATTAGGATGGGTTCCATCATTGCAAATGGAAGAGGGCTTAAGACGTACTGCTGAATGGTACCTTGCGAATAGTGAATGGTTAGCAAATGTAACTTCTGGCTCTTACCAGAATTATTATGATAATCAGTACGCAGAGCGTTAAAAACTCGGAAATAGGTGTATTTTTGCCTTTGCTTTATATATACACTTATAAAAAATTACACTTTCTTATGAAGAAGTGCTTCTTGTTATTTTGCTGTTTTTTATCGATTACATCAGCGTTGACTGCTCAAATATTATCCGAGGGTGAAGTTCGTAAAGAGTTGCAAAAGCGTGGAATAGATGAAGCTGAATTCCGACAGAGGATGTTGGATGAAGGATTTGATGTTGATAATATGGATCCCTCAGATTTAACAGATTTCCAAAGTAAAATGGAGGAGGTAGTTATCGAAATGGAAAATGAAGTTGTTGAAATTGCTAGAATAGAAAGAGATTCTATACCAGATAGCCTAAAAAATGAGCAGATAATAGAAGATATAAAAAAGGAAGGAGAAGCTGAAATGTCCGATATTTCTGCCCAAAGGATAAAAAATGCGATTGATAATGGCATTCCTATGGAAGAAGCGTTTGCGAACGAAATGGCTGATTTGAAAAATAAGGATCTTCCCGAAGCAAAAATCTATGGACAGCAAGTATTTAGAAATCGAAGTATAGCGCTATATACACCTTCTGAGGATATACGTCCACCAGAAACATATATTCTGGGACCTGGAGATCAAATCAGTATATTGATTTGGGGAAAAAGTCAGGAGAACGCATCTTTTACGATTAGTAAAGCAGGTGATATCCAACCAGATCGAATGCCCAGAATTAATCTGAAAGGTTTGTCGTACGAGAAGGCAAGATCCCTATTGAGAAGTAGATACAGCGAATACTATAATTTTAGAAAAGAAGATTTTGAAGTTACCATAGATTACTCGCGAACCATTACAGTTAATATAATGGGAGAAGCGATTATGAGTGGGAGTTATAATGTTCCTGCTACGAATACTGCATTTAATGCACTTGTAGCATCAGGGGGGCCATCTGACATAGGAAGTGTGCGTAACATAAAGCTTATGCACCCCGATGGGTCTTCACAACAACTAGACGTATACGAATTTCTTTTAGACCCATCAATTATAAAAGATTATTTTCTGCAAAATAATGATTTTATATTTATCCCTATCGCAGATAAGAAAGTTACCATTGAGGGCGCTGTTCGCAGGCCATTTATGTATGAAATGCTGCCTGGAGAGGGCTTAAAAAAGTTAATCCTGTTTGCAGGTGGACTTACAGAAGATGCCTATAAAAGGAATATTCAGGTTACTAGATATAAATCAGATCAAGAAGTTATTATTGATGTAGACTATGGTTCAATACTTAACGGGGCAAGTGATTTCACATTAGAGAAAGGAGATAGAGTATTTGTTAAAAATATAGAAAGGGAATACGATAACTTTATTGAAGTTGTAGGTGCTGTAGAGTACCCGGGTCAGTTTGAATTGGAAAAGGGAATGAAAGTTTCGCAAGTTTTGACTAAGGCCAAATTATTAAATACAGCTAGAACTGATCTAGCTTTTTTGCTTAGGAAAAATTTGGACGGAAGCACAAAATGGATTAAGATAGATGTCAATAATATCACTGCTGAAAATGATATAAGTCTAGATATTGAGGATAGGATAATTGTTTATGATCAATCCAGATTTAAGGATGAAGAGTCATTTGTTATATCTGGAGCTGTTCGACAACCTGGTACTCAACCCATTGGGTCAGATAAAAATATCACAGTAAGGGATGCAATGGTTTTAGCAGGTGGTGTACTTCCCGAAGGTACTGACTTTGCGTACATCTTTAGGAAGAATCCGAAGAATGCCAATGATCAAGAATATATAAGGGTCGAATTTGATGATGAAGATCAGACTATCGTTGAGCCGTATGACAGCATTGTAGTATTTAACATAAAGCAATTCTTGCAAGAAACTACTGTTAGGGTAGAGGGTGCTATTAAGGAACCCATGACAATTCCTTTTGATCCGACACTAAGTCTACAGGATGCGATAACACTAGCAGGAGGTTTAAAGCTTGAGGCTGCAAAATCTAGAGTTGATGTTTCTAGGGTAATCATTAGTGAAAATAATGATAGCAAAACGGAAGTGATAAAGATCAGTCTTGATGATAATCTACAAGTGAATGGAGTAGATTTTATGCTAGAACCATATGATTTGATCGAAGTGCGTACAGCTCCATCGTTTGAGCTGCAAAGAAACATATTTATTAGTGGGGAGGTGAAATATCCTGGAAAATATTCATTGGAGGCGGACAACGAAAAAATTTCTCAAATTATAAATAGAGCTGGTGGCTTAACTGAGGAATCATTTCCTCCTGGAGCTACACTGTATAGAGTAGAAGCAGGAACTGGGTATGTAGTCTTAAATTTAGTGGAGGCTATGAAATCCAATAATTCTAAGCATAACTTTATTTTGAAAGATGGAGATATTATCGAAATTCCTAAGCAAAAAGATTTTGTAGCAATTAGAGGATTTACCAAAGCAAAGGAAATTTATCCAGATAAGATTTTAAAGACTGGACAAATTAACGTGCCTCATTATAAAAGTAAAAATGCTAAATGGTATGTAGATGAGTTTGCTGCAGGTATTGGAGAGAAAGGGCGAAGTCGTTTGATAACAGTGGAACATCCCAACGGAAGAATAGAAAAAACGAAAGATTTTTTATTTTTTAAGAAATACCCATCCGTCCAAAAGGGAAGTATAGTTACAGTTGGAAGATTGGAGGAAGTAAAGGAAAAAGAAAAGGAGGATAGAGAGGATGTAGATTGGGGTAAGGTTTTCTCAGACGCCGTTGGTCAAGCTACGGCAATCATAACCCTCATATTTCTAATCGAACGCGCTAATTAGTTTCTATAGGATTAATGATTACAATAAATTTAGTACGAGGCTAGGTGGTCTTCCAATAGTAGCTTTCGAGGCTTTTTCCACTATGGGTCTTTCTATCAATTTTGGATGCTCTACCATAGCATCTAGCCATTGATCTTCCGACATTGTGCGGTCTTTATACTTCTCCTTGTAGATAGATTCAGATTTGCGAATTAAATCAAATGCTGATATGTTTAACTTTTTTAGCAGGTCATTAATCTCTTTCTTTTTCAAGGGATTTTTCAAATAAAGAATTACTTCTGGCTTAACTCCATTATCTTGCAATATACTTAGTGCCTCTCTACTTTTTGAACACCTAGGATTATGGTAAATCTTCATTAAAATAATTTTTATGATCTGGAAAACAAAGCCAAGATTAGGCATTCTAAATGACTCTTCCAAAAATACCATAGTAGAACATTTGGATATTAAGTTCTCAGAGATTGGTGATGATTACTTGGAGGCGACCATGCCTGTTAATAATAAAACGGTACAGCCATTTAGATTACTTCATGGCGGGGCTTCTGTAGTTCTTGCAGAGACACTAGGTAGTGTTGCTTCGAATATCATAGCAGCTACATCTAACCAACAGGTTGTAGGCTTGGAAGTAAATGCAAATCATCTAAAGTCTGTCAAAGAGGGTCACGTTGTAACGGGACGAGTTACACCTGTTAGAATTGGCAAACGTATCCATGTTTGGCAAATTGAAATTAAGAATGAATTGGAGGATTTAATATGTTCAAGCAGATTAACAGTAGTAGTTTTAGGCTAAATTATTATAATTTCGTCTACTGCTAAGCAATATTTCTCTTTCTATTAATTAAATATGCTTTCTGACTAAACTTTAACGCTTATCTTCGACTTTTAAGTAAAAACAAATTATGCATAAATTCTTAACATTTATTATCCTACTTGCTACCAGTTATGGAGTAAACGCTCAGCAGGATTTACTCAATATGGAAATTCGTTCTAATCTTGCTTATGATTCTAATTTAAGTGACATATGGGGTTACGTTGCTCCAGATGGACATGAATACGCAGTACTAGGTACAAATGGTACTACCTCCGTCGTAGATCTTATTGATCCTGATAATCCAGTCGAAGTTGCCAGTTTTCCTGGTACAGCTTCTGTTTGGCGAGATATGAAATCTTTTAGGGAATTTGTTTACGTAACAAACGACACTGGAGCGGATGGACTATTGGTAATTGATATGAGAGGAGCACCAAATGATATTACCGCTGAATTTTGGCGTCCAGAAATTGAGGTTAATGGAACAACCAATGTATTAGGAAAATGCCATAACTTATATATAGATGAAGAAGGCTACGCATATCTTTCAGGTAGTAATATCAATGGAGGCGGTGTTATCATAGTTGATGTGTTTACCACTCCAGGCCAACCACAGTTTGTTTCTGCTGCACAGTCAATTTACTCTCATGATGTTATGGTGCAAGATAATCTTCTATATACATCTGACATATTGAGCGGTTTCTTCTCCGTCATCGACGTTTCTGATAAGCTAGACCCAATAACCTTATCAATGCAAAACACTACGAGCAATTTTACACACAATGCTTGGGTATCATCGGATAACAATTTCTTATTTACAACTGATGAAAGACCTAATGCTAATGTAGATGCCTACGATATTTCTGATCTTTCAGATATAAAGAGACTTGATGTCTATCAACCTGAATCTACAAGAGGAACAGGTACTATTCCTCATAATACTCATTATCACAATGGATATTTAGTGACAAGCTGGTATACCGCTGGAGTAAGGATAATTGACGCAAATAAACCAGATAATTTAGTAGAGGTAGCTTATTATGATACTTACCCACAAGCGGATGGTGGCTTTAATGGAGTATGGGGAGTTACGCCATTCTTGCCATCTGGTTTAGTCATAGCTTCGGACATAAATACTGGACTGTATATTTTTGATGTCGATTATGTACGCGCAGCCTACTTAGAAGGTGTAGTGACAGACAGTGAGTCTGGAATGGCAATCAATGACGTATCAGTAATCATTGATAGTCCACTGCTTAATACTAAAAATACAAATGGCGTTGGCGAGTACAAAACAGGACTTGCTGAAGCTGGTGAATATTCGGTTACTTTTAGTAAACTAGGTTACGTTTCGAAAACAGTATCTACTAGTATTATTAACGGTGAAGTAACCATTCTTAATGTTGATTTGTCGAGGAGTCAGACATTCTCATTGACAGGGACTATTAAAGCACGACTAGATAATAGTCCTATTGAAAATGGTAAAGTTTTGTTTCAAGGGGAAAATTTTGAGTACGAAGCAAACACTAATGCTGATGGCGTTTTCACGCTTAATGAAGTAATTGAAGGAGAATATTCAATTTATAGCGGAGCTTGGGGATACAAAAATATCGAAGTAAATAGCGCGCTCAGTGTTGATCAAAACGAAAGTATTGATATTCTATTAGACGAGCAATATATGGATGATTTCATTGTCGACCTTGGCTGGGCGGTTAATGATCAAGCTGAGTCAGGTGCTTGGGAGAGGGCTATTCCAATCGGTACCACCGATGGAGTTAGCCTATTCAATCCTGATGAAGATGTAGAGGGTGATGTAGGGAATAAGGCATATGTGACTGAAAATCTTGAAGGTGGAGGTGTAGGAGCTGCAGACGTAGATGGCGGTTCTGTTATACTGACTTCTCCCAATATGGATTTGACCACTTATACCGAACCCATAATATCTTACAGACTATGGTTCGCAACTGGTGGCGGAAATACTGAGCCAAATGATAATCTTGTAGTACGTATATCGAACGGTACGGAAACGATTGATGTAGAAACATTAAATAATTCAGATTCTGAAGGACGTTGGAGGGAAACGGCCTCTTTCGTACCAAGTGATTTGTTAACGCTTACTACCACTATGCAGTTTTCTGTTGTAGCAAACGATGTGGATCCAGGCCACTTAGTAGAAGCGGGATTAGATAATTTTTTAGTGACAGAAACATCTACGAGCACCGGTGACTTAATTTCCAGTCAAATTTACCAGCTTAGACCTAATCCGTTTAGTGTAAATACGACCTTAGTATTTGATGTAGTAACAACTGGACAAGTAAGAGTGACTAATATTCTAGGCCAGTTAATGGAGACTATAAAATTAGAAAATGCTAAGACTATTCAGTTGGGACAGAGTTATGATTCTGGTATCTACTATATCAGTCTAGAATCTGACAATCAAAAGTTTGAAGCTATAAAGATCGTAAAGCAATAGAGCATATCAACATAGTGCGCTTTTTATCACAAATAGGCTTACAAGATAATTTCTTGTAAGCCTATTTGCATATATTTGTAGTTTTTCAAACCTTACTTCAATGTTTGACAATGACTACTCCCATTTTTTCTAAGAAGGTGATAGAAATATTTGATCAAGAGGTGATCAGGTACCAAGATCATAACGAGAATATATGCCTCGACATTATTCCAGAAAAAGCGCAAATTGTAGATATAAAACTTCAGGGAACTTCTATACTTTGTGGACCTTCTAATAAAGAAGAATTATTAGAAAATTCATCCTATAAAGGTGCTTTCTTGGTGCCCTTCCCAAATCGTCTTAAAAATGGAAAGTTTACTTTTCAAGGTAAAGAATACCAGTTCCCTGTCAATGATAAGTCAAATCAACATGCACTCCATGGATTTAAGCGTGTAGGCCCATTTAAGGTAGTGACAGAAGAAGCTGGAAGTTCTCTATTTCTATCTCTACAGCATAGCTATGATGGACATCTTGATTATTTCCCCTTTCCATTTTTATTTTCGGTTGATATTAGAGTTGACAAATTTAAATTGGAAGTTGCAATACAAATATTGAATACAGGATTGTCAGAGGCGCCTTTTGGTTTTGGGTGGCACCCGTATTTCACTCTTCATCGGTCGATAGACGAGTGCAGTTTCTGTATACCGACTTGCAAAAAAATCGAGTTAGATGAATGTATGATACCATCTGGTAAAACCACTCCATTTAAGGATTTTTCAAAAAGTAAAAAAATTGAAAGTGCCTGTTTTGACACACCATTTTTATTGTCGGGCGATGCAGATTTTACCTCTGTTGTATTAGAAGACGAGAGATATAAACTTAGATACTACCAAGAAACAAGACCTTCAAAGTTTAACTATCTACAGATTTATACACCAGAAGATCGCCAAAGTATAGCTTTTGAGCCTATGACTTGCAATGTAAATGCGCTCAATAATCAAGAGGGACTGCATATATTAGCTCCAGGTAAAAAGTTAAGGGCGAGATGCGGTGTAGAATTAAAAACAAAGTAAGAGCAGATTTATCTGATAGAAAAAATTATTTGTGGTATAGTCTGGACTGAATCAAAAATTTGTTTACCTTTCATATATATAACATTAATGTAAATCAACAATATGCATAAGTTGTATATTACTAATGTTAAAACATCTTGATACTAGGAATGTATTTTGTAGGAATATAGGGTTCAATATCATATTTTTATTTAAATACCTAGCTAAGGCGCGTTACTTGGAAAAAAAGGAGCAATTCTATAGCGATTGCAAAGATTAAGAGATTTAGCTCAACCATCACCTAGTTTCAAAGCACATATTCAATTATGCTAGCTTCAGCGTTAATTCTTTTATATGAAGATTATAATTTGTACGCTCTCGATTACTCTTGCCTTCCTTGCTCAATCCTTACATCAAAAAGGAGAAATTGCTGATGGGTATATTATTGATCACGATGACCAACGAAAGGACGGTTTTGTTGTAGTACGTAAGCAGATTGATAGTCAACTCAAAGTAAAATTTAGTGAAGATAAGAATGTCAAGAAATATCCTGTCTATAGAGTAAGAGATATAAAAGCTTATGGTTACGAAACCACCTTAGTTGATCATCAAAATAATCCTTACCAGCATTGGCGCCATTTTCATTCTTATGAGTTTGAGCGCCCGGCAAGGATTATGTCTTCCAATATATCACTCATTGAAAGAGTAGTAGAAAATGGTTATTACACTGTTTCTGTATTCAAGTACGAGACAGGAGGAAATGTAGATATGCCTATTACTATAAGGTATATTGTATTTTGTGATGGCGCAGAGATAGCTCAGGTTGAGCTAGACAATTTTGAAATAATCACTAAGGACTTATTTGGGGACTATACTGCCCTCACAAACTCTCTAGGAGAAATAAAATTTAGATTTGGTAATTTCGTTCGCCTTGTAGAGGATTATAACTTTTGGATAGAGTCCATGCATGATCCGAATATTTATAAGATGAACCCTAAAATTTTCAATCAAAAATATACAAGCCCAAGACAAAATTAAAGCTATGCATTCCTCCCTAAGTCCAATTTTTAAAAAGCTACAGACGAGTATGGTAGATCTACTTGAAGATATTAGTAATCAGCCTGATTCTGTATTGAATCAAGCACCTGAACGTGGAGGTTGGTCTGTGCTACAGGTAGTTTATCATATTGTTTTAGTTGAGGAAGCCTCTCTGGCATATATTAAGAGAAAGCTAAGCTTCGGAGATGACATCCCAAAAGCAGGATTTAAAGCATGGTTCAGAGCTTTTTATTTAAGATTAATTTTTTTACTACCTATAAAAATAAAAGCACCAGATATCGTAAACGTCGAAAATATGCCTGGTGAAATTCGTTTCTGGGAGGTACTAAAAAAATGGAAGGATGTACGGAAGGAGACAGAAGAATTTTTGGACAATATGCCAGATCACCTATTAAAAACGGAATTATTCAAGCACACCTTGGTTGGTAAAATGTCCATTAGAAATATGCTTATTTTCTTCCAGCTCCACTTTAATAGACATCAAAAGCAGCTTCAGAAAGTCATGAAAGAAGTAAAATATGTAGTTTAGCTTTCTTGTTATTGAACTAGTACTCCAGCAATTGCACCCGTAATAAAACACGCTATTGTTCCACCTATTAAAGCTTTAAGTCCGAGCTGAGTCAAGGTTGGGCGTTGGTTTGGAGCTAAGGAACTTATTCCCCCGATCTGAATTCCTATAGATGAAAAGTTAGAGAATCCACATAGCGCATATGTTGCAATTATTACAGATTTAGGACTAAGATTAATATCAGGATCAGCCATCAAGACTTGTAGATCTATATATCCTATAACTTCATTGATCACCGTCTTCTTGCCTAACAATTGTCCAACTAAGGTAATATCAGTAGCGTCCACACCTAGCAGCCAAGCAATTGGAGCAAATATCAATCCTAGGATATATTCCATATTGAATCCCTGAAATCGACCACTGGTTATCTCCATTATTTTACTATTTAAGGTGTAGTCGATAGTCTCTCCATTTACGATATATGCATCAAGTACTATAAAATCTCCTACCCAATAAAGAAGCCCATTTACCAAGGCAACTAAGGAAATAAAAACAAGTAACATGGCACCCACGTTTACTGCCAGCTTTACTCCGTCCGTAGTCCCAATGGCAATTGCATCTAATAAGTTATCACCAATTTTATCCTTTGGTATGTTTAGGTCTGCGTTTACATCTTCTTCTTGACTTTCAGGATACATTATTTTGGCTGCTACGATTGCTGCAGGGGCGGAGATGATGGAAGCTGTCAAAAAGTGTATTGCATATTCATCACCAATGATTGAAACAAATAGCGCAAATACACCACCTGCAATAGTCGCCATACCACCCGTCATCAAGCACATAATTTCAGAACGTGTCATATTCTCTAAGAACGGCTTTACTACCAGCGGAGCTTCAGTCTGTCCGATAAATACATTTGCTGCTGCAGCTAGGCTCTCGGCACCAGACAGATTCATTACTTTACTCATCACCTTTGCAAATGCATAAATGATAATTTGCAATATTCCTAAATAGTAAAGTATAGCTGAGAAAGCAGAAAAAAATATAATTGTAGGCAGCACTTTAAATGCAAACATATAGCCTAGTTTGAATGCTATTTGTTTTCCACTTACAAAGTTCGTGGATTGTATATATGCCTCATCTGGCCATCTGCCAAATAAAAATGTAGCACCAGCCTCGGCATATCCGAGCAGCGAAACGAAAGCTTCTGCGACGTAATTAAAAAATCCATAAATAAAAGGGACTTTAAGGATCAGTATGGCTAATATGACTTGTAGGGCTAATCCACCTAACACTAATCTCCAATCGATGGATTTTTTATCATTACTCAACAGATAGCACGCACCTATCATGACTGCGATACCTAAGATACCTCGCAGTAAACCAATAATTAATTCCATCGCTCAGTTGTCAAAGTTGTTCAATTCAAATGTACCTATCTCAACCCACATACCCAAATATCATTATTAAGATTTCTTGTTCTTATAAATTGATAAGTTGGTCAATTCAAAAACATAACTTAATTTTACCGTATGCAGAAACCCTATGTTATTGGTATATGTGGCGGGTCAGGATCTGGAAAGTCAACTTTAGTGCATCACGTGCGCAAAGCATTTGCGGAAGATCAGATTTGTCTACTGACTCAAGACGATTATTATTTACCAAGAGAGAAACAGCAGAAGGATGAGAATGGTATTGTAGATTTCGACAGGATTACTTCAATCGATCATAACTTATTTCATCAACACTTATCAGATTTGTTAGCTGGAAAAAATATACTTATTAAGGAATATGTCTTTAATAATTCAAATGCTACACCACGCATAAAAAATCTAGTTTCTGCACCCGTTATTTTAGTTGAAGGTTTGTTCATTTTTCACGACGCAGCGCTTTCAAAATTATTTGACCTCAAAGTCTTTGTAGAAACAAAGGATGCTTTGAAGGTGATACGCCGTATCAACCGCGATCAATCAGAGCGTAATTATCCGATTAATGACGTTTTATATAGGTATCAGCATCACGTGCTACCTTCTTATCTCAAATATATTAAACCACATAAAGAGGAAGCAGACCTGATTGTTAACAACAATAAAAATCTTGAAGTAGGTATAAACATATTGACCTGCTTAATTAAGGGAGTATTAGCTAAGTAGTATGCGCTGCGATCTTTTTTTCGATTTGTTCGAGCTCTTCGACAAGCGTTGCATAAGCTCTTAGATCCCCACTACGCTGAACCCTCATCGCTTCCTCTGACTTTGTTTTATATTCCTTTTGCAATTCCTTCAAAGGATCTTTCTTGAATAATCCAAACATATTATTTTTTCATTTAGTAACAGCCCCTGCTTCTAATTGTTTAAATAATTCACGGAGACTAAGTTTGGTACAAACAGGTAAAAAGTAAAATAATTTCTAGTTTGGGGGCTACTCGATTCCGCTGAAAAAGCGGAACGAGTCGGGCCATCCATGAGTACGCTACCGCTCCCGTCCTGCGGACTGCTCCCAAGAGGGTCGCATCATTCCTACCCCTAGCCCAGCTCGTTCCACTCGTCGAGCTTAGGGCTATCGCCCACGCTAATGCATTAATTTAACACAAATAGAAATCTAAATTATGCATCTTTAGAAGTAAGAGAAGATAACCGCAGAGCAGCTTGTCCCGAATCTCGGGAGTTAAATAGGGGTATTCAGAAGTAAGAGCACATCACCACAGCGTAGCCCGTCCCGATTTTCGGGAGTGAAATATTTATAGGCCTGGGTTGAAAATCCAGGATTATCATCAGAGTTAGATCAAATTTGGCGCGATTTTTTTTATAAAAAATCATGACAGATTGCCAACAAGAATTACCCCGTTTTCAGCTTGAAATTTAGAAAAACGGAGCAATTCAAACCTTTAAAATTCGGTTATCTTCTTAGAATTGTCTAGGTTATCCTTTTTATGAATATCCCTAAATTATGTTGTCAAACTCATCCTCTATAGAGCGCTTCACAAGCTGCTCAACAGCAGAAGACTTTGCCTGCGACATCATCATAAATATCTTATCTATTTTATTCAAAAATGATCCATCTACTATTTGCTTTATTTCATTGAAGTTCTTTAAATAATCAACATCAGGAACTTTATATAATTGACTTTGCTCTCCATCTTCAAATTGAATAGAAAACTTATTATTCATATGAAAAACAGTAATCTTATATGTGGAATGGGGGATTTCACCGACGATGCGCATAATTATTTATTTTATTATTGGATTAATATGCTTAGACATGATAGTGTATATTCTCTTTAAATCTTTATTCTTGCTGAGTAAATCTAAATGCGCTTTCATCGTCTTTTCATCACCTCGTATAGCAGGTCCAGTTTGGAATAAAGCAGGATCAATCCCTGAGATCTTATCCGTAGTTTCTTTTATTATGGGGAGTAGTAATTCAAAATCCAAATTCTGATCCTGACAGATGTCATAAGCTATTTTAAATAAATGATTGCTAAAGTTATTAGCAAAAACTGCGGCTAAGTGCAGGTTACGTTTTTGTTCATCAGTTAGGACTTTGACCTTTCTAGATAGTCGCGTGGCAAATAGTAAGACTCCCTGTTTACTATCATCATTTGCTACAACTATAATCGGCGTTTTCTTTATATTAATTTTATTTTCTTTTCGGATAGATTGAGGAGGCCAAAGAACTCCGCATAATGAGAAGTGCTTTTCTAATACTGCTATCGGCGTTACACCAGAAGTATGGATAAATATCCGCCTCTCATTTTCCAAGTAGCCTAGTTTTTTTGCGACTTGCTCTATCGCGTCATCATGCACAGCTATGAGCACAATATCCGCTTCTAGATTTACCTTATCAAGACTTGTAGTAAAAGAACAATTCAGACTTTTAGCAAGTACTCCAGCAGATTTTCTTGTTCTGCTATAAACTTGACAGATCTCATAGTATTTTGGATTAAGCGCATGCCCTAAGTGCCAGTTTATATTTCCAGCTCCGATCAATGCTACCTTTCTCATACTTGCTTTTCTCGCATAGTTCTACCCATTCCGATGAATAGTCCAAGCATCATCATCATCGTTCCTAGCCAAACCAGGTTGATTCCAGGAAACTCTATTGCCTCTAATACGATGTAATCATCTCGAAAGGAATCAGCAGCTAGTAGAAATGGAATTTTTTCATTTTTCTCATACTGCGCTATATTGATAGTAACTGTTCCAGTAGCAGGATCGATCTTTACAAATTGAAAATGCAAGCCTTTACTTGTTATTTCATCTTTTAGAATAAATGGTTTATTACCTCGTATAAGGTATATAGGCTGGGCACTATATTCATTTCCTTCTGGATCAGTTATGTCTAGCAATGCTCCCACAACAATGTCTTTCTCTTCTCTTTGATAAGCAGAGTGAACTGGATCTTTGTCAAAATTCGTGAATTTAATCTTATATCCATTATAGTTTATCTCGGCGCCGACTTGGAACTGAAATGGTTCATAAGCAAGTTTACTTTCTTCAACAAAAATGGCATCAAGTGTCTTTTCGTCTAGTTTCACCTTTAAAGCAAGATCATTTATCTGCGCAGCGTAATTGAATAGGAGCGATCCCCTTAGAACAATGATTGGCTCTATATCGTAGCTTTTATCATCTTCTGGATAGTCAACTTTCATTTTTACACCGATAGCAAGATCTCCCATTTCAGGCTCATATTCATGATGTATGGGGGATCTATTAATACCATTGATCGTAACCTTAAAAGTCTTTATTACTGTAGTATCAAATCCAAAATCTGTAACTCTCACAGTATCAAAAATTTCAAATGATGTATTGAGAAAACTGCTGTATGAAATGTAATTTAGGCTATCTTCCTTAGCCTTAGCTTCTTCTATATCAGATTCTCCTGGAGGCAAACCTGCAATATGAGAAAATATATCTCTACTCAAATAATGCTTTGTACTAGGGTTAAAAGCCGCCACTTTGGTGAACTTATTGTTATAAAGCGCATTTGGCGATAGGTCGAAAGATTCAAAAGTATTACCCATCTTATCGCGCCGCTGATAATTTACATTAAAATATCTTGTATTATCCACTATACTATCCCCTCGATAGGTTACTCTATAGCCATTTATAAACATTGGGTCCCCTTCAATAAGCAGCACATTCTTATTAATCATTTCATCGGGTAGAATGCCTCTCTGAGCAAATGGATTCGTTGAGATATGCTTTTTATTAAGACCTGATGCTAGGATACCTATAAGCATAATACCGAAACCTGCATGGGAAATAAAGCTAGATATCTTAACTCCCTTAGCTCTACTAAAAAAGGTAATCATATCAATATTTGCAATGACAGTAAAAATGGCAAAGAATAACATCAAACCATATTGCCAGATACCTATTTGTATCCATTGGGCTACTAAGGCCGTCAGTAATCCTGATATGAACAGACTCGCGACGGTATGTGTGTAGAATTTCTTTCGGTGTCCAGTCCAATTAAATTCTCTATACCTCAAATATTGACTTACCGCACTGAAAAGCCCTACAAAAATAGCGATCCATACTTGGTACTTATTATAATGTTCTACAGGCTCTAAAGGAGAGGTAAGACCTAAATCATAACCGAATAGTTCAGCTACCTTATTGTATACTGGTATTGAGGATGTAAAAGTTATAAGTATAGAGGAGAATAATAGAACTAAAGCTCCAATGAACATCCAGAATTCTTTAGAAAATAAAGTCTCTTCCTTTATAGGGGTAGGGACACTTTTAAATCCTCTAATCATATAAATTACACTACCTAAACAGAAAAAGAAGATAAACATTAACAGCTGGTTCTCTAATCCCATCTCCGTGAAAGCGTGCACAGATGTGTCACCTAGCACTCCACTTCTAGTCAAAGTAGTGGAATAAAGTATTGCGATAAAAGTAAGTATATAGAATAAGTAAGTACTCTTTATAGAGTAGCCTGTAGCCTTTGCGATCAGGTTAGTATGGATGCCAGCTAGCACTAATAGCCAAGGCACTAAAGAAGTATTCTCTACTGGATCCCATGCCCAATATCCACCAAAGGTCAATGCTTCATAGGCCCAAGCAGCTCCCATCAATATACCAGTTCCTAATATACCACCAGAGAATAAGCCCCATCTTAACATTGGTTTTAGACAAGCTTTGTGATCCTTTCTCCATAATCCAGCGATAGCGAATGCAAATGGCAATGCAGTACTTGCAAATCCCAAGAATAGGGTAGGAGGATGAATTGTCATCCAATAATTTTGTAACAATGGATTTAAACCATCAGCAAATTGTGCGAGTTGCATCACATAGTCTTCGCTATTAAATAAAGGCATCTGTGAAGTATCTCTAAATAATGCTAAAGGACTAGATCCAATTTTGTAGCTTCCTATATATAGACCAAGAATCATGGAATTGATAAAAACTTCAATAGCCATGATAACGGAAAGTACTGGCGACTCCCATTTGCCAGCTCTGATCATGATAATGGTGCCCAAGAAAATATGCCAAAACATCCACAGCATAAAACTGCCTTCTTGACCTTCCCAGAAGGCAGAGAAAATATATCTAAATGGTAAATCCTCACTAACATGATCAAATACATAAAAGTATTCGTAGTACTTTTGGATCATGATATAAAATGTCATGGCTATGGTAGAGTAGATAGAAATTCCGTGTAGGGAAAAACCTATCCTACCTAGCCGCTTCCACATCTGGTGCTGTGGAGTATCTTCGCTATTGGTGGCAAAAAAATACGCTAAGCAGGAAAATATTGCGGAAACAAATCCTAGGATAATGACGAAGTATCCAATCTTTCCGAATATGAGGTGTTCGCCAATATATTGTATTTCTTCAGGCATTCAGTGGGGGTATGGATTTAGATATCTGTTCCTTTGATAAATATTTCGTCTTCTTTGTATTTAGAAGGGCATTTGGTAAGCATATCAGTGGCTACAAAGTCACCGTCTGCCATTTTTCCTGTAAGAACTATTTGTTCACTCATCTCAAAATCTTGTGGCTTGGCACCATAAAGTATTACTTTCTTCTCTGTTCCTTCTATATCTTTAATGTGAAAAGTAAAGTAGTTTGGGTCTTTCTCAGGATTGTAGTACATCTCCTTATCCATAACCAACTGACCAGCTATCTTTATCTTGCCGTCAATTTTAGCTGCTTGCGCAAAAGTAGAATAAGTTGCAATATCTTCAGATGCCATAAATAATGCTGCTACTGCTAGCAAAATCATGACTAATCCTATGGCGTGTATTTTCTTCATTATATATGATTTTTAGTAATTCATCAGATCAATATAGAACTGATATTATAGACATTTATCATACAGTACAAATGTACTCTAATAATAACGCAGGATCATCAAGTTTATGTAAAATGAAGTTCAGTTTCTGGAATTAATATGACCTTAGTTTGTTAAATAGTTGAAGACGATAAAGATTGTGTTCCAATATTAAAGTAGGATGGTGTATCTTTGACGTTCAAGGAGTTACTATGAATATGCAAACCTACCATTCAGCTCCAGACCAGACTTCAACGTCAACCCTCAAAGTTGCACAGTTGAAGTCAGCTGGTATCGGCTACCGTACTTCTAAAGTACTGTCTGAGGTAGATATAGATATACATGAAGGTCAATTCACATATCTTATTGGCGTTACAGGCTCTGGGAAATCGAGTTTGTTACGTACTTTATTTGCTGATTTACCATTATTGAGTGGAGAGGGACACATCCTTGGTTATGATCTAAAGACCATAACACACAGCGATATTCCACTTTTAAGAAGAAAAATTGGGATTGTATTCCAAGATTTTCAGCTCTTAGCAGACAGGTCTATCAGCGATAATCTTGAATTTCTTTTGAGAGCCACAGATTGGTCGGATAAAATCGAAATCGAGAAGAGAATTTGGACAGTACTGAATATGGTGGGCATATCTCATTTACTTAGAAAAATGCCTCACGAAGTTTCTGGAGGAGAACAACAAAGGGTTGCTATCGCTAGAGCTTTATTGAATAATCCTAAATTATTGATCGCAGATGAGCCTACGGGAAATTTAGACCCAGAAACTGCTTTTGATATCTTGGAGTTGATATTTGATTTATCAAAGCAAAATAATATGTCGGTGATCATGGCTACCCATGATTATCGTTTAATCGAAGATTACCCAGCACGGGTATTTCGATGTGCAGAAGGAAGACTAAATAAAAATTAAATTTTTATTTTTTAAACAGGAAAATTCACCTAGAAGTGTTGAAGTTATCTAATTATATTAGGCTATCGCTATGCCTATTTTGTCTCATGATCGGAATCAATTCCGTCCAAGCTCAAAGCAACAAGAAGAAATCAATAGATGATGAACCATATATGCATATCAGCTTTGAGAGCCCTCTGTGGTTAAGCAATCCAAATACTTTGGATAATTCTCATCGAGCAGGTTTTGGATTTAGAGCAAATTTCCCATTAAAACTTGGACCATGGAATTTTGTAACTGGATTTAGTCAATACAATTATGGAAATCATATCAATATTTTAGACATTACGAATTCAAGTACCATTATGGGAAATGAAGGTACATTGACTGTCAAAGAAGGTACGTACAAGCTTAAGTATGCAAGTCTTCCTTTAGCATTTAAATATGATAGCAGATATTGGTCGACTACCTTAGGCGTTCAACTGCTATTCAATTTAAATCAGGCAGAAGTACATGGAGAAGATATTAAATTCATCTTTGGAGGTGAAAAATTTGAGGATTATGATAAGAAAAAAGTGAATAATCTCAACCCCGCATTAACATTCTCATTTGCTGGACAGTTACCACTTGGCGACCGTTGGAGCTTCTATCTTGAACCAGAGTTACAGTTCTTGGTCAAACCCGTTTATAAGAATGCTATCGACGAGGTGAAAAGAGCTAATGTCTTTTTGAAAGTAGGTTTGCGACATTTAATTATGCTGCCTACAGAGGAGGTGGAGTCAAGGAAATAGGCGTAATTTTTAGGAGTATTCAGAAGTAGAAGCACATGAACATTGCATAGCTTGGCTAGATTTTAATTGACGAATTAAATATTAAGTAACTGAAGAAATATAACAGCTTTACTATATTCATATTTTAGGCATATTCAAAAGTAAGAAGAGATAACCGCAGAGCAACTTGTCCCGATTCTCGGGAGTTAAGTATCAACACTCTTGGTTATAATCTCAGGATTATCATCAGAGTTAGATCCAATTTGGCGTGATTTTCTGAAAAAAATCATGGAAACCTTGCCAACAAGTATTACCCCGTTTTTATCGAAAAATTCAGAAAATGAAGTAATCTTAACCCTTAAATTTCTATTATCACCTTATGGTTGTATAGGTTACTCTTCTTGTGAATATCCCTATTAAGAACTAGGCTAGATTTTTTGAGAACATCCTGAGTTAAACTATTTACAGCGTCGTCTCACTCTTATTAAACAAGGAATCTACAAAAGCTTTCTCGTTGAAGATCTGTAGCTGGTGAATGCCCTCACCAATACCAATAAATTTGATTGGAATTTTAAATTGATCGGTGATGCCAATAGCAACGCCACCTTTGGCAGTACCATCTAATTTTGTGAGAGCCAATGATTTTACCTCTGTAGCATCTGAAAATTGCCTACATTGTTCTATGGCATTTTGCCCAGTAGTAGCATCTAGAACAAGCATCACATCATGTGGAGCACCTTCTAGTTTTTTGCCCATAGATCGCTTGATTTTAGAAAGTTCTTCCATCAGACCTTTTTTGGTATGTAGTCGACCAGCTGTATCGACAATACAGATATCGCATTTGTTCTCTATAGCATAATTAACGGTCTCATAGGCTACTGCAGCAGGGTCTGTATTCATTCCTTTACTGTAAAAATCACAGCCTACTCTCTCTGCCCATATTTTTAGCTGATCTACTGCGGCAGCACGGAAAGTATCTCCAGCTCCAATAACGACCTTATGACCTGCCATTCTATATTGGTAGGCCAGCTTACCTATAGTGGTCGTTTTGCCAACTCCATTAACACCCACCACTAATATAGTGTATGGTGCCTTTATACCAGCAGGAGGATTATAATCCTCCATTTCATTTTCGTTGGTTTCTGCTAGGAGTCGCACGATTTCATCGCGAAGGATATCCTGCAGCTCAGAAGCACCTACATATTTATCTTTAGCTACACGCGCCTCTATTCGCTCAATTATTTTTATTGTTGTATCAAGACCCACATCAGAGGAGATGAGTACCTGCTCCAGCTCATCGAGGACCTCTTCATCAACGGTACTTTTACCCGCTACTGCTTTTGATATTTTAGATAAGAAATTAGTATTGGTTTTTTCGAGTCCTTTGTCGAGGTCTTCTTTTTTCTCTTTCTTAAAAAATTTGTCGAAGAATCCCATAGTGTTTGATTTTATATGCAGTATGATATGAAAAAAAGGCTTTCCAATGAAGAAAAGCCTTTTTTAATATCTTATAACTGATTGGTTTAGTATACAGAAAAAGACTGCGATTATTTGTTCGCGAAAAACTCTTTCACTTTGTCCTTGTGAATCATCAATTCTTTGTAGGTATATTTACCAGTCTCTGGATCCTTGATACTTTTGACAACTTTGACAAAATCTCTACTTGTATTATTTTGTGCGTTTGCTGCTCTTTGAGCAACCCTTGCGTTCTTTGATACTTTAGCCATTTCAGTTTATTATTAATGTTGAATCAAAAAATTACTTAATTTCTTTATGCATTGTTACCTTCTTCAAAACAGGATTATACTTTTTTAGTTCCATTCTATCTGGAGTATTTTTTCTGTTCTTCTGTGTAACGTATCTGCTTGTGCCTGGCATACCTGTCTCTTTGTGCTCTGTGCACTCAAGGATAACCTGAATTCTATTACCTTTGCTTTTCTTAGCCATGGTGGTTTATTTTATTTGATGTTAAGCTTTACGCCAGTATTAATACCTTGCTTTTCCAATTTCTTGATGTATGCAAAGATACCTAGCTTATTGATATTTCTCAGTGCAGAAGCAGAGATTTTAAGATTTACCCACTGATTAGTTTCAGGGATAAACATCTTCTTAGTTACTAGATTTGGTAAAAATCTTCTCCTTGTTCGCGCTTTAGAGTGCGATACATTATTACCTGCGATTGGGCGCTTACCTGTTAATTGACAAATTCTAGCCATTTTTTCTATAATTTTATCGTCTTGTACTAGGAATACCCTACTAAAACGGCTGCAAAGATAGGGTTTCTTTGTCTTAAAGAAAAGGGTTTTTCGTAAATAAATGGATTAATTTATAGTGTGTTAGTTGAAAAGCGCTATCTTTTGGATACTTATTGTATAGAAATCCTTTGACACTTCCGATGTAAGTTGTTTTTTGACAAACACGAAGCAAGAATACAATGTATATACTAGAAGTTGGCTCTCAATATTATCAACTCTTGAGATGGTCTAAGTTGCTGTAGCACTTACCGAGTTAACTAGCTTATAAAGCAAATGCTGTATTAGTTGGCTTACTCGCATAATCATTACCCAGGTTATTTTGTAAGTCTATATGAATGAGAACAATAATCCAATAATGTGCTACTCGTCCACACCTAATAGGAGTAAATACAATCTATCAGTTGCTAGAACCTTCTATGTCTATTTAATAACTTTCTTCCGCGTGAGTGGTAGTAAGGGCGTCGATTTTTCTTCGGCGGTCCCGATCTTTTCTTCGGGACGGGAGCGATAGCGTACCCCTGAATGGCACGACCCTTATGTGGAGCCCTTTTCGGCGGAATGCAAGGGGCACGCCCTAAACCAAAATTTAAAAAAATTGACCAAAACCGAGAACCATACCATGGGTTTCCTTGTCAAAGACATCAACGCCGTAGTCTAAACGTAAAACCGAATCGAAGACTTTGGTCAAAATGACACGTGCGCCAGCCCCTATAAATGAGCGAAAATTTTCTTTCTCGATTAGGACATTAAGATCTCTGCCTGGTGTGCGCCATGATCCAGAGTCAGAAAATCCAACTAGCTGAACGGCAATACTGGGATTGTGAAATAGGGTCTGTCGAAGCTCGATGTTGATGACAAATTGGGCTGTTGTACGATCAATACGGTTGCTAACACCTCGCAAATTAAAATCGCTGTCGAGTACAAATGGCGCAAATGGAGTCTCATGATTAGTACTGATGCCGATACGTATTTGTCCCGCAATATTAGTGCTTCTACTAGGTCTCCAATAGTGGCGCCCCTCGTAGCTAACATTGATAAATGGCAGATCCTCTCCGATAGTATTTACCGACTGCAGTAGTATTTGATGCTGAAATCCACGGCGATAGAAAAAATCAAAATTTACTTTATCGTGGATGTATCCTACGCTGCTCAAAAGTTTGAGCTGCGATAAAATCGGTGGTCCTTCCTGCACCTCCTCTATATCAGATACTCGGCGAAATCGTTCATGGAATATCGTCATACTATATTGAAAACGATCAAGTAGCCCAAAATGATTGATACCGCCCAGGCCCAATCCAGTCAAATCATATCGGTAATTTACCGTACTATTTTCAAATAATAGCGGTTCAATAGAGGCATTGTGAAAGGCGTTTATATTGTATCCCCAGGCACGTCCCCTGTAGTGTGGATTTTCGAAATATAGCTTTACATTGGGGCGACCGTCTTGCGATTGGAAATATCCGAATAGGGTTTGATTTTTATGGTTTAAATTATATTCTGCTGCACCTATTTGAAACCAAAAATTTCCCTTCACGCGACCAATACCAATGAATGGCTTGACTGTTTTTTGCCCAACAATGTCATATCGTACCCTCAAGCTGCCGTCACGCAGCGTGTCTAATTCCACAACATTATGTTGTATACCGTGGAGTCGATTGAGTCTAAGCTGATCTAGGTTAAGTTGATCCCATGACGTGGTTCCATGTAGCTTTGTCGTTATCCGATTGAGTATAAAATCTTTGTCTACCTTATGCGCTCCTGTAATCTCAATACTGCTGATCGTAGCCTCCGTAGTTTGTGCGGTGGCTATGCAGTAAAAGTATTGAATAGAAATAAACAGGATAATATATCGCAAATAAATGTTTATAAATTATACCGCATATCGATGTTAAATGTTGCTGCTTAAGCTTTGTGCTTACACAACATTTTCCTTGTACGACAACTCATCCATGCATCCTGCATTGAAGTTTGCTGGATAACTTATAAGCTGTCGGATATATCTGAGCAATTATGCTATAGCTGCTGCCTAAGTAACTTAGACTCAAGCGCAAAATCAAAAATTTCTTTCGCCCATAGGCGATAGGTAAGTTGAGAAGGGTGTACTCCGTCACTGTAAAAATGATGCACCTGCTTATCTTTCAGCTCATATTTTTCTATAAATCCGATGGCAGTCAGGAAGTGTGTTATGAAGTACGCATTATCATATTGATCTATGATCAACTCTAGCTCGCTTCGTAAAAGCAGCAATTGCTGATTGACAAAATATCTTAGTAATGAGGTAAAAATAGGAAACTCAGTGATCGGTGGGGAGTTGATAAATATTACTGGTACATCTCCAAATCTCTCTTTCAGGTGATCTAAGATAGCAGTTAGGTTTCTACGCCAATCTCTAGGTTTGCTTATTTGAAAAGAATCATTTGCTCCTAGACCGATCATAATCAGATCTGCTTTTGGTGACTTTATCTGTGGTACCAATTCTGCAAGCACCATGCTTGCTTTGTATCCACTCTTCGCCACCACCTCGTAAGAAACAGCTTCATCTGTATGTGCTTCTATCAAATCAGAAAGGAAACCTGTCAAACCAAGTTTTTGACTATCGACACCTATGCTTGCGATCGAACTTTCGCCGAGACTAAGAATATGAAAATCTTCCTCTTTGCCAGATTTATAACTATCTGTAGGCGCCTCTAGATTAGGCATCGTGGATTTTATACGATTGGCTTGATAGTACATTAGAGGTATAAAGGGGGCTGCAATTGCTAGCCGCCAATAGTATTTTATCTGGTTCATAGATATGTGAATCGCTTTTTTGGCTATTTTTGTATGCAAATATATTATATCTCGATCATTCTACGGTTGTTTTGCGTTATATTTGGTGACGTCCGGGTTGAACGGGAGTCACAATTTATGGATGGATGATTATATCTATCTGCAATGCTAAAAATTTAAATTATGCGTGGATTACCAAGGATGCTAATTATGTTTGCACCGATGATATTTAGAGCAGTTAGTAAGTTTATCAAAAAGCGTAATGCTGCAAAGCAACGTGACGATATGGCTCAAAAATCGTACAATCAGTCTGAAGATAAGGCAAACAAAGAAGAAGGGTCATATAAAAATAAAGATCTCGTTTAAAGACATTCGCTTTCACCACTTTCTACCCCCTTATGATATTAAAACATTATAATTTGGCCTCGTTCTTATCATAAATATATTGGGCTATGACTAAGGTAAGACTTGTGCTAGTATTTTTATTTGGGCGTCCGGGCGGGCTATGCGGGGGTCTCGTGCTCCGCACCTCACATGAAAAATGTGAGCCCCTTCTATCCCTGACGCGTGTGAGCACTTCTTCTAGATGAAGTTCATAATACTAATATTAACCGATGGATAGTTTTCCCCTAGTAAGCATCTTGATGCCAGCTAAAAATGCAGCAGAATTTTTACCTGCTTGTTTGGATTCTATCTTGGCTCAGTCTTATACAAGTTGGGAATTACTAGTTGTAGACGACAATTCTATTGACCAGACTTTAAACATACTTCATGACTATTCTAAAAAGGATTCTAGAGTAAAATTTTTCAATAACGAAGGGCAAGGAATCATACCTGCCTTGCGCTTAGCGTTCTCTTTTTCAAGGGGAAAGTATATCACACGCATGGATGCAGATGATCTAATGCCTACAGAAAAGTTATTGTTGTTAGTCGATGCCTGTCATCACGAAAATCATCTTGCCACTGGTATGGTTTCATATTTTAATGACAGAGGCCTTGGTGATGGTTACAGAAAGTACGCCACTTGGCTTAATGAAAATATTCAGAGTCCCGATCCCTTCGCCGCTATTTTTAAAGAATGTGTTATTCCATCTCCGTGTTGGATGCTATATAGAACGACACTACAAAGAATTGGTGCATTCGATTCAGATACTTACCCTGAAGATTATGATCTCTGCTTTCGTATGCGCTCCCACGACTTGCAAATAAAAGCAGTAGGGGAGGTAATGCATTACTGGCGAGATCATCCTAATAGAAGCAGTCGGACCGATGAGCATTATAGTGACAATAGATTTTTAGAACTAAAACTCCACTATTTTCTCGAAGAAGATTACAATAATGAAATCCCATTAGCGCTCTGGGGCGCTGGGAAAAAAGGTAAAAAAATTGCTCAAATTTTGGGTAATGCAAAAGTCAGATTTCATTGGTTGACAGGGAATGCGAATAAGATCGGACATGAAATATATGGGGTTAAAGTGGAAGGGGAATCTATGCTGCAGTCAGCGGATCGAATGCAGGTTATTATTGCGATTGCTAGTGTAGAGGCGCAAAGTTATGTGCGGGAGGTGGTAGCTAGAAATAGTGGCGTCAAGGGGGTTTGGTTTTGTTAGAAAAGATAGTGCAGGGCTCCAAAAATATGAGGTAATATCATTGATAATGTTGATCAATTGTTTTTAGTTTTTGTCAGTCGAGTAATTGATCCTCTTATATTTTAAGGCTAATAAACTATTGTTGGATTAATACTTTGTGTTGAAATTATTGTTGATGAACAATTTCTTATTAGGATTAACTACTCGTAGAATTTATCTTTCCCCCAATTTAATGGATTATTTTCAATATACGCCTGAATACGCTGATAAGATGCATGATTACGGACGATATGATCGTGGTAATTGGCTTGCCAATTTTTGTGTTGTGGCGTATTGTGGATTATATTGATGTGTTTGGATGTAAGCATTTTGAATTTTCCTACAATTTTAGGGATAGTCATTTTTCGTCGTTGTTTTCGATATTGTTTTATGTCATTAGTGGTTGGTTGGTAGTTGGGGTTATGCCACCATGGATCAGGTTTTGTGACGCGTTTTGTGGTGCGTAGAGAAAATTCATGAATTTTCTTTACATCGTCAACCCTATCGTCAACCCTATCGTCAACCCTATCGTCAACCCTATCGTCAACCCTATCGTCAACCCTATCGT
>ENA-ORXR01000973-ORXR01000973.1-marine-metagenome-genome-assembly--contig:-NODE-973-length-33164-cov-23.083326_pt1 | contig 33164 bp, 29 predicted proteins | sample MGYA00237866_ERZ511479 | MGnify/ENA metagenome assembly ERZ511479
GAGTTGAGGGCAGCGATACGGGCAGCGAAAATGCTGTTTCCAAAGGAAAAAATCACGGGTATTTTTCAGCCACATTTATATACCCGTACACGCGATTTTGCGGATGGATTTGCAGCAGCATTAGATGAATTGGATGAACCGATTTTATTGCCCATTTATCCGGCGCGTGAGTTGCCAATTGATGGAGTGGATTCGGAATTAATTTTCCGAAAAATGAAAAATACAAATAAGAAAATGGCGACGAAGGAGTCGTTATTCGACATTTTAGATATAAAAAAAATAAAAGTGCTATTGACATTGGGGGCGGGAGATATTGACGCGATTGTTCCGAAAATAGCTGAACAAATACCGTAGCATAACGCCTCTGGCTTGTGCCACGATGTAGAGACGCGATTAATCGCGTCTCTACGGTACGATATGACCAACACGACACTCATACGAATCCTTTGGATAGCAGGAATTTTCCTGTTTCTGGGCTTGGTATTGTCGGCGGTGGAGCGCAAGCGGAGTAGTGATTCGATGGGTTTGAAAGTGGTGATTGAGGATAGTTTGACGGCGAATTTTATCGGAAAAGCGGACGTACAACTCATTCTCGAACGCTATATCGGACATCAATTTGACGGGATGCAGATTGGAAATATTGACACCCGAAAAGCGGAAGCCGTACTCGAAAAAGACCCTTTTATAAAGGACGCAGACGTATTCGTGGATGCACGAAACGACATCAATATCACGATTCGACAGAGCAAGCCGGTAGTGCGAATCATGGATGAAAAAGGTAATAATTATTACTTAGATGCAGAAGGAGAATATCTGCCCATGTCGCCAAATTTTACGGCGCGAGTGCTGGTAGTGACAGGACGTTTGCCGGAGTTTCATCAGAATTACCAAGAAAACGAAAAACACGTACTCAATAGTCTGATGCAATTGGTTTTACACATTAAAAAAGACCCATTTTTAGAGGCATTGACCGAGCAAATATATGTAGATGGCGATGGCGAATTTTCCATTATCCCGAAGGTAGGAAGCTACCGGATTATTGTCGGAAAAACGGACCGTCTCGAAGAAAAATTACGGAATTTAAAGGTCTTCTATAAAGAGGGATTGCCCTACGGAGACTGGAAAAAATATAAAAACATCAATCTTAAATTTAAAGGACAAGTAGTCTGTACAAAACGGTAAAAATGCGGCGCGGACTTGCATCCACACCATACTAACAAGTTGTTGGTGCTGCGTTTTAGACTGTACAAAACGATAAAATATGAACGAAAATGCTAATGTTGTTGTAGCCCTTGACATTGGCACGACTAAAGTTTGTGCCATTGCAGGACGTAAGACCGAACACGGAAAAATCGAGGTCTTGGGTGTCGGCAAGGTCGAATCTGTCGGCGTATTGCGCGGTGTAGTGTCGAATATTGAGAAAACTGTGAACGCAATTATGGACGCGATTGGCGAAGCCGAGCGACGTTCAGGCATGAAAATTAAGGTCGTCAATGTAGGTATCGCGGGGCAGCATATCAAGAGCTTGCAACATCGCGGTATCCTCGTGCGCGACAACGTACATGAGGAAATCAGCCAGAAGGATATTGACCGTCTGATTCAAGATATGCACAAACTCGTATTGCCGCCGGGCGATAAGATTGTCCATGTCATTCCACAGGAATATATCGTTGATAATGAGCAAGGTATCATCGACCCGATTGGTATGTCAGGCATTCGTTTGGAGGCGAATTTCCATATCATTACGGGACAAATCGCAGCATCGAAAAACATCTTCAAATGCGTTGAAAAGACGGGTTTGAACGTTACGAGTCTCACACTCGAACCGATTGCTTCGGCGGCGGCGGTGCTTTCCCAAGAGGAAAAAGAAGCGGGCGTTGCGCTCGTCGATATTGGCGGTGGTACGACTGATTTGGCGATATTCCACGATGGAATTATTCGCCACACGAGCGTCGTGCCATTTGGCGGAAATGTCATCACGAAAGACATTAAAGAAGGTTGTAAAGTGATGCAACACCAAGCCGAATTGCTCAAAGTAAAATTTGGGGCAGCCCTCGCCGACGAGATTTACGACAATCGCATGATTACGATTCCCGGTTTGAAGGGACGCGAGCCAAAGGAAATTTCCGAGAAAAACCTCGCACTCATCATACAGTCGCGTGTCGAAGAAATCTTCGACCACATTTACTGGGAAATTCGCCGTAGCGGTTACGAAAACAAACTCATTGGCGGTGTCGTCCTCACAGGCGGCGGGTCACTCTTGCGCTATATTGATAAGTTGGTTGAGCTGCATACGGGGCTTTCTACTCGCATCGGAATTCCGATAGAGCAGTTGGCACATGGCTATACAAAAGAAGTCAGCAGTCCGATTTTTTCGACTGCAATCGGCTTACTATTAAAAGGTTACGAAAGCGAAGACAATACACCGCTTACCTTCGAGACCGACGAAAACGAGGAAGTTCTCGAACCCGTCGAAATGGAAGAAGGTGCCAGTTCTGAAAAATGGTTTAACAGCCTTTTCCGAAAAACCAAAGAGTGGTTTGAGGAAGATCCGGACGCGGAGTTTTAACGGGTTACGAGTTGCTTGTAGTACGTGTTCTTTTTTTATTTTTTTTGTGAAAATATTTTTATGAATTAATTTTATTTGAATGTAAAAATGATATAAAAACGTGAATTTTATTTTTTATTAAATTGAAAGTTAGCCATTAATTACCAATTATTTATAAACCGATTTTTAATTCATTCAAAATAAAAAATGGGTGCAGGACAAATTTTTAATCTGCCCCGTACCGACGACTTTAGCCGTCGCGGGAAAGTACCGAGCCACTTGACGGCTAAAGTCGTCAGTACAGTGGCATTTCAAAATAAAATTAAAAATTTGTCCTGCACCCTAAAATACACGCAAATACACATTCAAATTCATTTTAATTTCAATAAAAAAACAAAAAAAAGAACACGTCCTACAAGCAACTCGCAACCCGTAACTCGCAACCCGTAACTCGAAACCCGCAACCCGTAACAAAAAAAAATCATCAATCATCAATATATCTCACAGGTAAATGGTTGGCGATTAGCGGTTAAAAAATTAACCATTAATCATTAACCATTAACCATTAAAAATTAGATTATGCAATTCAATATTCCTGAAGAGAAGTCCTCGATAATCAAGGTAATCGGAGTCGGTGGCGGCGGTAGCAATGCTGTGACGCACATGTTCAATCAAGGTATTGTCGGCGTAAATTTTGCCATTTCAAATACCGATAGTCAGGCGATGGAAGTCTGTCCGGTCAATACTAAAATCCAACTCGGACCGAGCCTTACCGAAGGTCGTGGTGCGGGGTCGCGCCCCAATATCGGCAAAGAAGCTTGTATCGAATCTATCGAAGAAGTTCGTCAGTTTTTGGGCGATGATACCAAAATGGTCTTCATCACTGCCGGAATGGGCGGTGGTACGGGTACGGGTGCTGCGCCTGTGGTCGCAAAAGCCGCACAGGAAATGGACATCTTGACCGTTGGAATTGTGACTTTGCCCTTCGCATTTGAAGGTCGCCGACGCAATAATCATGCGGTCGAAGGTTTGGAAGAATTGAAGAAACACGTCGATACGATTATCGTGGTTTCCAATGACAAATTACGACAAATACACGGCAATCTCGCCCTCTCGGATGCCTTCGCAAAAGCCGATGACATCCTGACCGTAGCCGCCAAAGGTATCGCCGAAATCATCACCGTACCGGGTTACATCAACGTCGATTTTGAAGATGTCAACACCGTCATGCGCGGCAGTGGCGTGGCGATAATGGGTACTTCTACTGTCGAAGGCGAGAATCGTGCGCGTCGCTCGGTAGAGGAGGCATTGAACTGTCCTTTATTGGAAGAAAACGACATCAGAGGCGCACAACACATCCTACTCAACATCACTTCGGGCGTAAAAGAGGTGACGATGGATGAGATTTTTGAAATTACCGAATACGTGCAGGAAGAAGCCGGAAACGATACGGATTTAATCTGGGGTAACTGTTATGACGAATCATTAGGCGACAAAATCTGTGTCACAATTATCGCTACCGGATTCGAAGAAAATCGCCAACATCGCAAGCGCGAAAACCACCGTACAAAGGTATCTATTCCGACGAATGAAAATACTTACAACAAGTACGAACCAAAGGTCGTCAGCGAGATTATCCTCGAAGACACCCCTGCTGAGACGGAAAATACCGTGACATTCGAGTTTGACGATGTGCGTCCGACATCAGAGCAGCCACCCGTTGGGAATGGTAGTTTTGACGAGCCATACATTCGCAAATATTCGAGTGATGCGCCAAAACCACTGTCACAAAACGACTACGAGTACAAGCAACCCGCCAATCCCAACCCGGTCAAACTCAACAACCCAAATACCCTCGTAGATTTGGAAAATGAACCGGCATATCTACGTCGAAAAATTGCTTTGGAAGATGTACCACACTCCTCCGAAAGCACCACGTCAACGTGGACACTCACCGACGAAGAAGAGCCGATGTTGAAAGAAAATAATTCGTTTTTGTACGATAATGTGGATTGATGAGTTGACGAATTGACGAATTGATGAATTTCTACAACTCTTCAACACGACAACTCAACAACTCGTCAATACAACAACTCGTCGAAAAGATTTACAGGCAATTTGTGAGATTGCTTAGATTGATGATGGGCTTTCCGGCAATGTTCGGGAAGCCTTTTTTTGTTGATGGGAGTACGGATTTAGTGGATTGGGCGGATTTTTACTGATTATTTATCCGTAATCATCCGTTAAATCCGCCCAATCCGTACTCCTATCCTGTGATAATTTCCCTAAATTTACACCATGATTACCGTTCAAGAAGCTACACAAATTATCTTATCGAATACGATGCCCCTCAAAACCGAATCCGTTCCATTACAGGATACGACAGGTCGTATCTTACAAGAAAACATCACCACCGACCGCGACCTCCCGCCCTTCGACCGCGTGACGATGGACGGCATTGCGATTGATTATGCCACATTTCAGGCAGGTCAACGCAGCTTCAAAATAGAAAGCATCGGCGCAGCTGGTGCAGCACAAACCACGCTGCAAGACCCTAAAAATTGCATCGAAATCATGACTGGTGCCATGTGTCCGCGACAAGCAGATACCGTCATTCGCTATGAAGATGTGGAAATCGAAAACGGCACTGCCACCATTCAAATTGACACGATACGACACCGACAAAACGTTCATTTTCAAGGCTCTGACCGAAAAAAAAATACGGTAGTCGCTACACCGGGAGTACGTATTAGTCCGGCAGAAATTGGCGTGGCGGCTTCGGTGGGAAAAGCAAGTTTATTGGTTTCGGCATTACCCAAAATACAAATTATCTCTACGGGCGATGAGCTGATAGAAGTCAGTGAAACACCTCTCCCCCACCAGATTCGCACCTCGAATGTCTATACCATTCAAGCGGCTTTGAAGCAATGGGGCATCCAAGCAGACCGACTACATTTATTGGATGATAAAGCCCAACTTCGTACCAAACTCGCCCAAAGTGTCCGCGACTATGATCTACTGATATTGAGTGGTGGTGTGTCGAAAGGTAAGTTTGATTTTATACCCGAAATACTCGACGAATTGGGCGTTAAAAAACATTTCCACCGCATCAAACAGCGTCCCGGCAAGCCCTTTTGGTTTGGGCGAACGGCGGAGACTTTTGTATTTGCCTTGCCCGGTAATCCGGTGTCGTCTTTTATGTGCCTCAATCGTTATTTTCGGATTTGGTTGGAGGCGAGTCTTATCGGTAAGCCTTTGCCTAAGCCGCGTTTTGCGCTGGCTGCGCCCGTGCATTTTAAGCCGGATTTGACCTACTTTGTACAGGTAAAATTGCAATATTCGCCGGATGGAAATGTGACTGCCCTGCCCATCGAAGGGAATGGCTCCGGTGATTTTTCGAATCTTGTAAATGCGGATGGTTTTTTGGAATTGGAACGTGGGAAAAATATTTATGAGGCGGGTGAGGTGTATGACTTTTTGACTTGGCGAACGTAAAACGATTTTGCAAATCGTTCGCCCATTTCGAGTGACGATTTGCAAAATTGTTTTACGTTTTACAAAACCTAATCACCTATCCAGGCGTTATATTTTTGATAATATTTCCGTAAATCCTCCAAAATTTAGCCATGAATAACAACTTTCGATTGCTGCTTTCATTAGTAACGCTTTTTCTCATTTTATTGATAAGCGGGTTTTCATTTATTATTGTAAATCAGAAAATTACAGCAGAAAAAGAAGAGCCTTGGGGATAGTGTGGAACTGTAGATAATACACCCGATTCCCCGGCTTATCATCAAGGCGCGGCTCTTTTTAAAGCCAACTGCGCCTCTTGTCATAACAAAAACATGAAAGCTGATATGACGGGACCAGCATTAGGTGGTGTTTTGCAAAGGTGGAATGGTGATACAACGAGATTATACGATTTTATTCGTAACGCGCAGATGTACATTGATACTGCGAATGACCCTTATGCTACTGCTATAGGAGAATGGGATACGTCAGTTATGCAATCTTTTCCTGAATTGGCCAATGAAAATATTGATGCAATTCTTGAATATATTGAAGGTAGCAATACTTATCGGTATTAATTGATAATCACTGAAACACTTCTCCAAAATCTAAGACCAACGACATCCTAAACCTCTTATTCACAAAAAACACACAAAGCTTCTCCATATTTTCCACATAAAAAGAAACTTTGTGTTTACTATCATTCGGAAATTAATTACATTTTTTCCAATTGCCTAATTCCTTTAGTCGAATTTTACAAGCGGTTCAGTTTCCATAAAATTAACCAACAGAGAAAGACGAAATGTTTTATCCAAAGGGTGACGTTGTTTGCCATGTGTTCGCAAGTATGAAAAATCAAGTGCGACATATTTTTCGTAATTAAGACCAACACCTATGGTACTGTACTTACGCCCTCCTTTTAATTTATGCTCATTGAAATGTCCCAATCGAATAGAGGCATATTTGAGATGTATCTCTGCCCCAAGCGAATAGGTATTTTCCCGCATTTCTTCTTTGAAGCCATTCGGTGCGTCGCCAAAAGACCTCAATGCCCCTCCTATGACAGAATGTTCTTTGTAATCAGGAATAGTAGGGTCACCACCACCTGCATTCTCTGGACTAAACGGGTCGCCTCCGGGTGGTGTAGGCACAAGCAAACGATTGATATCCAATGCTGTATGTATCCAAAAACCATCTCCCAAAATAAACCGAACACCACCACCAATGCCGAGATTACTGGGAATATAATCCTTGTTTGCACTTTCCGTATAGCTTATCTTCGAGCCTAAATTAGTAATCGCGCCACCAAGAGTCAATTCCGTAAAATCAGCTATTGGTACCTTATAAGGGAAGACGAAAAAAATAATCTACCCGTCTGAATTGTTCTTTTTCTTATATGTTTCACTAAATTTTCCTTACGTAGCCCAGCTATGCGCGTCAAATTTAGCCAAACATATAAAAAAAATAACGGCTTCATTTGGGGTAGATTATTTTCTTCCTCTTCCCTAAGTAAATGAAATATCACTTGCCATCGCTGTTCCCGGAATAACTGCCTCTCCTCCTATTACATAGCCCTCAGCAATACTCGAATGAATATATCTAAAGGTAAGCCCCGCGGCAAATCGCTTGCTCAACTGTCGATTATACGAAAGCGCGAAATCCATTTCGCGTGGTTGGGTACTGCCTAAGGGTTGTCCGTTTTCGTCTGTCAAGATAACAGTACCCAACGAAAAACGGCGAGCAGAAAAACCTATCGTCTGCAATTCATCAATAGCCAAATGCCCCGTGAAAGTTCCTAACCATACATTCTCTACACCCAAGGCTCGCAGCCACGGGGTGTAATTCGCCGAAAAACCGAACCTCCTATCAACAAATGCCAGCTTGGAACTATTGTAAAAAATCGCATTGGCATCGGATGTGGTGGTGAGCGTATTATCACCCATGCCGCCACTGCGGGCATCGCTTATAATCCTGAGATAAGGTACAGAAGTGACAATAGTATTGACACAAGATCCCCAGCCTGGAGTAGTAATACAAGAATTAATTTGGGCAGATAAATGACCGGAGAACAAAAACAAAGAAGCAATAAAAAATGTGGTTAGTCTGATTGTGTTTTTCATAACATTAAATTTAAAGTGTGATTTATATATGTATTTTGAGTTTAGGACGATAGATATTTCGGTTTTTTTTTAGAAAAATCTAATTCAAAGATAACGTTTTTCAGGATTAGTACGTTTGAATAACTAATAGTTAGCGATTAATAAATTTTTAAAATGATAATTTATAAACGATTGTACAACATATTTATTTTGAAGAATGTTAAAAAATTAACATTCATAACACATCTATTACGGCAAGAAATTTGTTACAAATTTCGCCCAACGTTACAAATTAAAAATCACAAAACCAAAAATCCCCTAATCATTCCTTATCTTTACACTCAATTCAAATTTTTATGAAAAAAACAATTCTTTTATTATTCGTCATTATTGGTTTAAGTGCTTGTGGAAAAAAAATTTACAAACGAAATTGTTGTGCTGAACCCGGCGGTGTATCTATATTTTTTGGCGGCTACCTTACTGTTCCCAATGCCTTCACACCCAATGGCGATGGTGTGAATGACAAACTCGAACCCATCACCTATGGGGTAAGTCAATACACACTTACCGTCAGACTTGAAGACCAAACCCTCTTCACTGGCACAAATGAAGGCTGGGATGGCAGAGTGGATGGTAAAATAGAAGAAGGGATTTACGGCTATATCATTGATATTCAGACAGAAAAAGGTGATAACGAGCAATTACGGGGTCAAATCTGCTCTATACCCGACCCCGCAGATGCCTGTATCAAAGAATCCGAAAAATGTGCCTTTGAAAATCAATTTATTCCCGATCCCAATCCCGAAACTATCGGCGAATACGACCCGCAAACCGTTCCAAGTCCCGTTTTTTGTGACGAATAGCGACGAGTTGATGAATTGACGAGTTGTTGAGTTGACGTAAAAAATTCAACAATTCAACAATTCGAGAACTCGTCAATTCAACAACTCATCAACTCGTCAATTCAACAACTCATCAACTCGTGAACTACCTTACTGTCGAAAATATCAGCAAATCGTTTGGCGAAAATATTCTTTTCGAGAACATCTCTTTTCATATCGAAAGGGGGCAAAAAGTCGCTTTTGTAGCGCGTAATGGTACAGGTAAATCAACTTTACTGAAAATCATTACGGGAGAAGAAAGCGCGGAAGGTGAACATGCTAAAATGCTATTGTACAAAGGAATACGACTAGCATATCTGGAGCAAGCACCCAAATTTGATAGTCGCCAAACCGTACTCGAAGCTGTTTTTGATACGGATAATGAAATGCTCAATGCCATTCGTAATTACGAAATGTGCTTATTGCGCCCCGACGACCAAGAAGCCCTGCAAAAAGCCCTTGCCAAGATGGACGAACTCGAAGCATGGGACTTTGAGGTAAACATTAAACAGATACTTTCCAAACTGAATATCACGGACTTGGAACAGTCCGTAACCGTACTTTCGGGCGGACAACAAAAGCGGGTCGCATTGGCAAAGGCACTGATAGATGAGCCGGATTTTTTGATCATGGATGAGCCGACGAACCACTTGGATTTGGAGATGATCGAGTGGTTAGAAGCTTATTTGACGAAATCAAAATTGACCTTATTGATGGTGACGCACGACCGCTATTTTTTGGAACGTGTGTGTGATACAATTTTGGAATTGGATGAAGGAGAAATTTATCGTTATCGCGGAAATTATTCGCATTTTCTCATAAAAAAACAAGAACGACAGGAACATAAAGTACGCGAGGTCACACGAGCACGTAGCCTTATGCGCGGCGAGTTGAATTGGATGCGAAAACAACCTAAAGCACGTGGTACAAAGGCAAAAGCGCGGATAGATGCCTTCTACGAATTGGAGTCTAGAGCGGAGCAAAATATCAAGGAAGAAGCCGTCAAAATGGACATCAAAACCACCCGAATGGGCAGCAAAATCCTTGAATTGCATAATGTGTCGAAGGGCTACGGAGATTTGAGGTTGATTGAGAAATTTGATTATAAATTCAAGAAAAAAGACCGTGTAGGCATCATTGGAAAAAACGGTACGGGAAAATCCACTTTGTTGAATTTGATGTTGCAATTTGATAAGCCCGACACCGGAAAAATCGTGAAGGGCGAAACGGTGCAATTTGGTTATTATTCGCAGGATGGTATTCAGCTTTCGGAGCAAAAAAAGGTCATCGAAGTAGTACGCGATATTGCGGAGTACATTCCGATTGAAGGTAAGGGGCGCAATATTACCGCATCGGTGTTGTTGGAGCATTTTCTATTTCCGAAAGAACAGCATTATAATTTTGTACACAAATTGAGTGGTGGCGAACGCCGCCGCCTGTACCTGCTCACGATATTGATGCAAAATCCGAATTTTCTGATTCTGGATGAGCCGACGAATGACTTGGATATATTGACACTCAATGTCTTGGAGGAGTTTCTGATGGAATTTAAAGGTTGCTTGGTCATCGTATCGCACGACAGGTATTTTATGGATAAATTGGTGGAACACACCTTCGCATTTGAGGGCGATGGCGTGATTCGCGATTTTCCGGGCAACTACACGCAGTACCGCGACAAGCAAGAAGCAGAAGCCGCTGCCGCAAGAGCAGCCGCCGAAAATGCGCCGAAAAAAGAAGTCGCAGCCGCACCAAAAAAAGATCATCAAATCTCCCGCGAGCAGCGCAAAGCCGTCAATCGTGTCGAAAATAAAATCAAAAAACTCGAAGCCAAAAAGACCGAACTTTCCGACAAGTTTTCCGACCCAAATCTCAACCCCGACGACATCCCCGCCTTAGCGCGTGAGTTGGAAGACATCAAACAGCAAATAGAAGAGCAGGAAATGGAATGGATGGAACTGGTGGAAGAAATGTAGGTTTTTTAGTCCATGGTCGATAGTCCATAGTTTTTCCACATAAGACATTTTATTTTTAACTAATATTTTGTTATTTCAAAATAAAAGACTTATGTTTGTAGAAGCGACAAGTTATCAAATTAAATCTCAAAGACTTCACATCTAAATTGCAATTAACTTTTTCCCGTTTCATAAACCATTATACCCGCTTTAATGTGTATTCGTATTCAAGAAGTACGGATATAAAAAGCTATAAACTTATATGTCATAGGTAAGGGGTGCAGATGCCGTGAATCTGTGCCTCTTTTTTTTGGTGTTACTGTGTTAGCGTTTTTTGCTTCGCAAAAATAGATTACGTTAACACGATAACACAACAACACCGTAGCACTACTCCTTCAACTTCTCTTTAAATTGCTTGCGGAATTTCTGGACTTTCGGAGTGATGATGTAGGCACAGTAGCCTTGTCCCGGATTCGCATTATAATAGTCTTGGTGATAATTTTCGGCGGGATAGAAGGTATCAATCGGCGTGATTTCGGTCACAATCGGGTCTTTCCAGTCGCCGGAAGCATCAGCTGCGGCTTTGGAGCGTTCGGCAATCTCTCGCTGACTGTCGTCGTGGTAAAAAATGGCTGAACGGTATTGCGTACCTTTATCGTTGCCTTGTCGATTGAGTGTGGTAGGGTCGTGCGTGTACCAAAAAACTTCGAGAATATCTTCAAAGGAAATGACGCTTGGGTCGTAGGTCAATTGGCAGACTTCGGCATGTCCTGTAGTACCTGTGCAGATTTGTTGATAGGTCGGATATTTGACCTCGCCGCCCATGTAGCCCGATACCACCGACTCCACGCCTTCCAACCTTTGAAAGACCGCTTCTACACACCAAAAACAGCCCGCGCCGAGCGTTGCAATTTCTTTTTTGTTTGTGTCCATATGTAGTTTAACAACTTTGTAAAAAGAAGGTTTTCGAGTAAATGACCAAAATATATAAAAATAAAAAACCGCCATTCCATTGAAGAAATGACGGTTTATATATTTTTTTTTGCTTCGCAAAAAACGAATCAAAAATCAAAAATCACTCAATCAAAAATCATTCATTGTTTCCCTTATTTGCCTCTCTTCCCATTGCCTCGATATAATAACGAAGGTCTGTATAATCGTCCAAGTACTGTTCCATATCTTCTTTGGCAAGGCGTTTACCATCCAAATATGGTATAATGATAGCTTCCTCAAACCCTTCCTGTACCAATTGTAGGCGCAAGCGTTCTGCTTGTGAGAAACGTTTTTTCAAACCCGTTGTGTAGAGCAAATAAGGTGATGATGCGTAGTTTTCAATCGTCGTATTTCGATGTTTAAGCAAAGCAGCATCTTCAAAACGTTGGCGGGTGCGCTTAACTTGCACCTTATACGACAAGCCCTGAATCACACCACGATACACATCCATATCTCCCGATTTGAACGCCGGATTAATCGTCGGGCTTGCTTCCTCTACGCGAATCGGCGTATTTTCGGTATTGAACACACGAATCGTCACACGTCGATTGAGTGTCTTTCCTTGTGGATTCACCGTACCGTTGGGCATCTTATTGAGGGCTTGCGGATAGTTGCTGCCACAGCCTTTCACAACAACTTGATTGGGCGAAACACCTCTATCCATCAAATATTTGGCGACAATCTGACCGCGTTTGGCTGTAAAATATAAATTATTGGCAGCCAAGCCGCTATCATCCGTATGTGCTGTCAACTCGACTTCCAATTGCGGGTACTTTACCATGATTTCCGCCAACTGATTTAAGTCCAAAATTGCTGAAGTCGAAAATTGTTGCTCATTGCTTTTGTAATAAACAGGGCTAAATTGATAGGTACGAATATCCTCCTTCGCCGTGATGCGTTTTGTCGGATCTTCGATGGCAACCGCCTCTTCCGGTTCTTCCGGCTTTGCGAGGGCTGCTACCTCATAGAATGACTGTCCGCCAGCTACGGCAGTTTGTTCGTTTTGATATTCATTAAAATACGCCACATAAATATCCTGACCGCCCATGCCGCCTTCTCTGTTCGATGAGAAATGTCCTTTCAAACCTGCTTTATCAAGGCGGAAATACAAGTCATCTCCCGGCGAATTGATGGGCATTCCGACATTCACAGGTGCGCCCCATTCAAGGTCCTCATCCGAAAATTCCGCTGCAAAAATATCATAGCCACCAATACCATTCATATTATTAGAACTGAAATACAAGGTATGTCCATCTTTGGCAAGGAAAGGTGTATCTTCGTCGTATTTCGAGTTAATTTCGCCACCCAAATTAACCGGAGGCGACCACATACCCGTCTCATTATCGCGCATTGAATAGTAAAGGTCTTTTCCCCCATATCCGCCTTCGCGCTTACTTGAGAAAAACAATACATTATTTTTATACAAATAACCATTACCTTCCCATTCGGGTGTCGTGACGGGGCGCGGGAGCTTGGCGTAAGGCAATGCTTCGTCATTTTCCGAAAATTCACCCGCATAAAGATTCCCTTTATCCATCGTATAGCTGCGATACAAAATTGCTACATCTCCACGCTCCGAAAACGAAGTCAAAATATCATTTTGTCGGCTGTTGTAACGCCTCCCAAGTGATGCCGGGATGCTCCATTCTCCTTTTGCCGTATGCGCCACAAAAATATCGGTACGCGGTTTGCCGGCAAGCGTATCGTACTTGCCTTGCGTATCGCGAAGTCCGCCTTTATTCGTGCGGCGTTTGCCGGTAAAATAGATGGAATTGGGCGTACGCGGACTTACGATAGGCGCAAATTCATCTTCTTTGGTACAAATATCAGCAATTTGTTCTACGAAGGCAAGTTGCTCTTTGTACTTCATTTTCGTTCCGAGTACACAGCGTTTGATGTCTGCTTTGACCTCCGGGCTTAATGCCTCATCTTTATTTTTTTCCTTTACTAATCCCAAATATTGCTTGTAATACCGCGAAGCATCTTCAAATTTTTGTTGAAAATGCAATGCTTTTCCCAAGTAATAGAATGATTCAGGATTGGGTTTTCTGCCCTCAATAGCGATACGAAGGTGTTGCTCTGCTTTTGCAGGTTGATTGGAATAGACGTAACATACGCCGAGCATATGTTTTAATTCATTGTCCTTCTCCATATATGGCAAAGCCTTCAGCAACAGAGGTAGCGCATCGTTATATTTTTCATAGAAAAAATACATCTCGCCGCGCAATTTGGCTTCCTTTGGACCTATTTGACCAAAAGCTAAGGCTGTGCTGAGTGCAAGGAGCAAGGTTAGGATAATTTGTTGCCGTTTCATGCGAATGGATTGACAGGAGTGAGTGATTTTTGATTTTTGATTGTCTTGATACCCAATAATTTTCGTTTTTTAATTATTAAAATCATTTTAAAACAACAGAAAACTACATTAATTTTATTACCATCTAAAATCATTCAATCAAAAATCATTAAGCCTGTTATGGTTTTCGTAATACTACGAATATTTTTATAAATATATTTTTTTTACCTAAAAAATCGTACCAAGATAAGGCAGTTTTTTGAGAGGACATTATTTTTGACGTTAAATTTAGTGTAAAACTTACATTGAAGGATTTGTTTGATTTTCGATTTTTGATTTTTGATTGCATTGAAACGTAACAATTCCGTTTTTAATTCCTCGAAAAAGAATGTTAAAATAAAAAAATATGTCTATTTCAGTGCAATTTTAGAGCATGTTTAAAATCAAAAATCACTCAATCAAAAATCATCAAATTGCTCTATTCACATCAAATGCCTCTAAATAATCCGCCACTCTACGCAAGAATGAACCGCCCAAAAAGCCATCTACTACACGGTGGTCATACGAAAGCGAAAGAAACATCATCTGTCGTACTGCAATCACATCGCCGTATTCTGTCTCAATGACTGCGGGTTTTTTGCGTATTGCTCCCGTTGCCATGATAGCTGCTTGAGGTTGATTGATGATGGGTGTTCCCATGACATTGCCGAATGTACCGACATTGGTGAGGGTAAACGTACCGCCTTGAATTTCATCGGGTTTGAGCTTGTTGGCACGAGCGCGGGCAGCGTAGTCGTTGACCGATTTGGTAATGCCGAGCAGGCTCAAATGGTCGGCATTTTTGATGACGGGAACTATCAAATTACCACTCGGCAAAGCCGCCGCCATACCAACATTAATATTCTTTTTCCGTAAAATTTTATCGCCTTCAACAGAAACATTTACCATCGGAAAATCGGTAATTGCTTTCGCCACTGCCTCTACAAATATGGGTGTAAAAGTGATTTTTTGTCCATATTTCTCTTGAAATTGTTTTTTGATTTTGTTGCGCCAGTTAACCAGATTGGTCACATCTGCCTCGACGAATGAGGTGACGTGCGGAGAAGTGTGTTTGGAGCGTACCATATGTTCCGAGATGAGCTTTCTCATGCGGTCCATTTGGATGATTTCGACATCGCCACTCATGCTTGGTACAGCAGTGACGGGCGCAGCCGAAGCACTCAGCATCGTAGGTGCAGCCACCGTTTGTGGGATTGGTGCAGCGATAGCAGCGGGGGCAGCAGTGCGTCCGTTGATGTAGCTGAGAATGTCTTTTTTCGTCACTCGTCCATCGCGCCCGGTACCGGGAACGGTTTCGAGTTCGGACATGGTAATGCCTTCTTTTTGAGCGATATTTTTGACCAATGGCGAATAAAAACGACTTGCCGTAATGACCGCCGCCGCTGCAACGGGTGCGCGATGCTGACCGTTGGTTTGTTGTGCAACAGATTGAGGTACAGCAGCTACCGGAGCTTCATGTACCACCTCCGCCACCGCAGGCGTGGGCGCAGCCTGCACGACTTCACCTTCCGTAGTGATCACTGCAATCACTTCACCTACTGCCACGACATCTCCTTCCTGATATTTGATTTCTGCCAATACGCCATCCACAGGCGAAGGCACTTCAGTATCTACCTTATCCGTAGCGATTTCGAGAACTGTCTCGTCCATCTCTATGCTGTCGCCTACGGCTTTATTCCATTTCAGGATGGTTGCCTCCATGATGCTTTCGCCCATTTTGGGCATGACTAAATCTATTGTTGCCATATATTTTAAGTTCAAGTGCAAGTATCAAGTTCAAGTTCAATTCGTATTAAACCAAAACTTACCTTGACGTATCATTCAAATTTTCCACAAAAATAAGGGAATTATTCGGGCTTTCGTAATTCGTTAATCGTTAATTCGTAATTCGTTGACTCGTTATTCGTTAATCGTGGATTCGTTTTACTTGTATTTTGCATAGGAAAATATCCTCACGAATATACGATACAAGTTAACGGATAACGAGTAACGAATATACGAATAACGAGTCAACGAATACACGAATCACGAATCAATGAATTTCCGTAACATATTAAGTGTCAGATTACTCGTAAGTTGGATATTTCTCATACGATATTTGGTGAGGGTGAGTTTTTTTGTGATAATTTCTTGGCGATTGCCTACGGCTGTCCATATTGTGCCGACGGGTTTGTCGGGTGTACCGCCGTCGGGTCCGGCAATGCCCGATACTGCAATCGCATAATCCACATCAAGCGTATCTAATGCGCCCTCGACCATTTCTCTGACCGTTTCTTCGCTGACTGCGCCGTGTGTTTTGAGGGTTTCGGGATTGACATTTAATAGTTTGGTTTTCAATTCATTGGAGTACGTCACCACCGAGCCGCCAAAGTAAGCAGAACTCCCCGGAATGGATGTTATTTTATGGGCAATGTAGCCGCCTGTACAACTTTCCGCCGTACCAAGCATCACGCCTTTTTCTTTTAATTTTCGACCTAATACTTCTTCGAGGGTTTCGATTTCTTCACCAAAGACAAATTCGGGAATGAGGGTGTGTATTTCGGCTTTTTTCTGTTCTAATAATTGGTTCAAGGCAGCTTCATCGTCGCCCGTAGCAGTGAGGCGTAGGCGGACGATACCGAGATTGGGCAGATAGGCGAGTTTGATGGAATGGGGTAGGCTATTTTCAAAATCTTCGATGCGTTGTGCGATGACCGACTCGCCTGTACCCGCCGTGAGTATGGTGCGATGTATGATGGGGCGTAGCTGTGCATTGCCACACAGTCGCGGGAGTACGCGCTCGCTGACGAGGTGCTTCATCTCATACGGCACACCGGGCATGGAGACGTAAATGGTGTTGTTTTTTTGCATCCACATGCCGGGGGCAGTGCCCATGTCGTTTTGTAGGATTTCGGCATTTTCGGGCATAAAACACTGCTCACGGTGCGCGGGCGTGAGGGTGAAGCTACGCTTTTCGAAGTATGCAGCGATGCGGTTATACGTCGCTTCGTGGAAGGCGAGTTCGACACCCAAAAATTCGGCAAGGACTTTTTTGGTGATGTCGTCTTTGGTGGGTCCGAGTCCTCCCGTGAGTAGGACGAGGTCGGCAGATTGTCCGGCTTCTAATGCCGCTAATATCGCCTCGCGGGTGTCGCTGACGCTCTTCATCTCCGCTACCCGGACGCCGGACATGTTCAACTGCTGGGCTATCCACGCAGAGTTGGTGTCGAGGATTTGTCCGATTAGGATTTCGTCGCCTATGGTTATTATTTGTGCTTGCATGAATTGATTTTTTTGCAATGATACGGAAAAGTTTTGGGGGAGTTGGTGGGGTTAGCTGATCGCTCTTTTTTGTTGTTTTAATTCGGCGATTTTTTCCCTAAGCCAACGAATATCACTGATATAATCAAACTCTTTTATGTTTTTTTCTACATGTTCTAACTTTTCTCTGTCTTTATCTCCTTTTTTTATTCTGTAAAGATTATGTAAGGCATTAACAAAGTTGATTTGTGAGGTTTTATCCACTTCTGAATTATGCGAGTGTGTTCTCATAAATTCTTTGACGTTTTTACATTGCGACTGCATAAAATTGAGGTCAGTTCCCAGTTCGTAAAGGCATTTTAGTCGTAAAATCCTACAATTATTTGAATATGATTGATGTTTTGTAAGTTGTTCGACAGCTAAAAAAAGATTATCGGCTTGGTCGTACTCTTTTTGATAGAAGGCTATCTGCCCCAAGTTGAATTTGTAAACGCTATGCCGTTCTTTTTCTTGAATATAATCCCGATATTTTTCAAGCATATCTTCCGCCCATTTGAATTCTTCAGCATGACAAGATGCTGTAATAAGAGCATTAAGTTTGCCAATACGAATTTTATTATCGGATAATAACAATCCTTTGTCCTCCAAAGCTCTAAATAATTCAAAGGCTTTCCCACTCGAAGTTAAATCCTTCGTTTTTACCTGACGGATATAAAAGTTGGTCAGAATGGTATAAAAACCTACTTTTGAATCATGAATTATCTCTTCATCATGTTGATTTAGTAATTTTTGTAATTGACTTGCATATTTTTCTGTGTCATTATTGGAATATCTTTTATGCCACTCCAACTCATAAGCGGTTCTGTAGAGATTCAGCAAAGGACAGCCATATTGTGGTAGTTTTGATAGCTCTAAAATAAATTTCATCGGCTCAAGGTCGTATTCCTGTTGAGTTCTACTCATTATGGAAAGCCCTAAAAGTTGCAGCCTGATTCTACGGATTAAATAATACGTATCAAGTGCATTCACGACATCGGGAAAGTTATTTTTTTTGACCAATGAATCAATATCATGTTCCCACAGGTAATCCAATTCGCTTTGTTCGACGTAGTATTTTTTCAGATAATGGTTGATGTCTTTTTCTATTTGTTCATCAATTGATTCTCTATCATTCTCCAGTTGTTTCTTGAAAAATTTTGATAATTGATGGTCGGTGAGTTGTCGGTAATAGATATTCTTAGCTTCAGGATTATTTGCTTCGTTCCCTTTTACGCGCAAGAATTGAAGCCCTAATTTGTTTAATTTACTTAGTCGGTTATTGAGTCTCGCTCGTTCTTCGTCTGTTAATTTTCCGGCAGATTTTTTATCGGGAAATAACTGATTATGTATTTTCTTCCTGAAAGCATCATCAAATTCTTGTTCTTTTTTATTGAAAAATTTGCCTTTCAAATACTTCACCAAAGCGGCTAATTTCTCATCGGTATCAAAGTATTGACCTTTGACAAAATCACAAAAATCGTCTCTTTCTTCATCGGAAAAATGACTTAGCAGATAAATTGCGCGAGGCAAATTAGCTTGATTTGCGATATTTTCAGATGTGGACATTCAGAAATTATATTTTTAATTATCAAATAGTTACAAAGATTTTTTTTTATTAAATTAATAAAAAATCAGGTATTTTGAAGATTTTTTTTGGTTGTACTATAAAATACTAATGTCGTTCTTTGAGCTATCAAAACAACGAATAATTAATCATTCACTAAAAAACTATACAAATGAAAAATCTCTTGTTATTCGCATTATTGATTATTACAAACCTAAGTCCTATAATCGGTCAAGTCAGTAGATTTGACAAAGAAAGGGAAGCTAGAGGTTACCGGAGTCCTGTGACTCCTATCAAGACTGCACAACTGGTCAATGACAAATCTCGCATTGGTATTGGTGAGGATGAAAAACTCACTTTCCTCTCTGTCCGACAAGACAAACTCGGCTACACACACACCCGTTACCAGCAATACTACAAAGACATTGAGGTAGAGGGAGCGACCTACATTATACATGAAAAAAACGGTAAAGTCGAATCTGCCAACGGCGGCTTAATACAGCACCTCGACATCAACACCATACCTGCCATTAGTGAAATGCAAGCCTTACAAATTGCTGCAAACCACATTGATATAACGGATGCTGATGTGAAATTACTAATTTTCGATAAAAAATATACACGAAATCCCAATAATTACGACTTGGCTTATCGGATAACAGATAAAGACCAACATACCTCCATTTATGCACACGCACATACCGGAGAAATTATCACAACAATCAACTGTAGGCATCATGGTGATGTACCCGGCACGGGCATAGGGGCATACTACGGCTCGGTAGATATTACAGTGGATGACCAAAATGGCGTATATGTACTGAAAGACAATGGCAGAGATATTCAGGTTTTTTATGCCAATAACGACGGCGGTACTACATATAGCGAAGATAGTATTATCACAGATACTGACACCCATTTTGATAATGCGCCTCATGCGGTGGACGCCTTCTGGAGCTTGCAGGCAACTTATGATTATTTTTCGAATAACCACGAGTTGGAAAGCTACGAAAATGGCGAACCTATACGCGCATGGGTCAACCTCAATCTATCAAATGCTTATTGGAATGGTAGTAACCTTGTTTTTGGAAATGGTTTTAATAACCCGAATCGCAGTCACTACACTTCTATGGATATGGTGGTTCATGAGTATCTTCATGCTATTATTCAGCGTGTAAATTCTGCTAATTTTATATTGAGTGATGACTCCGAAGCCGGGTCATTGAGTGAGTCATATCCTGATATGTTTGCCGCAGTGATAGAGTCTATTTATCTCCCCGATGAAGATAACTGGATTATAGGAGAAAGAATCGTAACGGAAAACGGAAAAAATGGCATTCGCAATCTACAAAACCCGCACGACCCTACGATGACCCGACCTATGGCGGCACATTTCGACGAATTTAGTACCAATAAATATTATAATTCAGGTATATCAAGCCATGCCTTTTATTTGATGACAAATAGCATGGGTATTGATAGTGCGGCGCAAATAGCTTATCAAGCACTCTCCTACATGTCAAGTAATGCTCAATTTATAGATGCTCGTGTAGCCATGATTACGACTGCCGAGCTACTTTATGGTATCAACTCCAATGCTGCACAACAGACCGCCGCCGCTTGGTATGCCGTAGGTATTGGCAATAATTACAGCGATAATGTTTCTTCGTGTAGAGAGCGAGATTCACTGTCTTTGCTTGCTATATACAATGCTACGGATGGTGATAACTGGACACGTAAATGGGATTTGAGCCTGCCGATAGACGAATGGCGAGGTATCAAAGTGAATGAAGATGGCTGTGTGACTTGTATTGAATTGGAATGGGTGCTTGGCTGTGACCCTGTATGGGCAGGTGGCAATAATTTAGTAGGAACGATTCCACCGGAGATAGGTGATTTTGAGAGTTTGGAGGGCTTATTTATGTCTGGAAATGATTTTAGCGGAGGCATACCACCAGAGATAGGTAAACTTACCAACCTCACTCATTTAGCAATAGCGGGTAGTAGTCTGAGTGGTCCAATTCCCCCCGAAATCGGAAATCTTACCAATCTTGTCTATTTAAATATGTACGGTAACAACCTAAACGGTAGCCTTCCACCGGAAATGGGAAGTCTAATAAATCTGGAAATAATAAGCCTTAGTTTTAATTCCATAGAAGGAGATATACCACCACAACTGGGTAACCTTACTAATTTATGGTCATTAAACTTAGCTTATAATCGACTAACAGGGCAGATACCAGCTTCATTCGGATACTTAGAAAATTTGACTGCATTAAAATTGAAAAGCAATTATCTAGATGGTTGCTATCCACCGACTTTGACAAATTTATGTAATCGTTTGGATTCTGTACATAACACAAATGAATGGATAAGTAATAATACAGGGCTTCCATCTTGGGAAGACTTTTGTGCAAATAATGATAATGTATGCTTCCCCATTAATGAAGAATGTAGATTGCAAGATTCTCTGGCATTAATTGCTATATACAATGCTACGGATGGTGATAACTGGACACGTAAATGGGATTTGAGTCTACCGATAGACGAATGGAGAGGTATCGGAGTGAATGAGGTTGGATGTGTGACTTGCATTGAATTAGAATGGGTGCTTGGCTGTGACCCTGTATGGGCAGGTGGGAATAATTTAGTAGGAACGATTCCTCCGGAGATAGGTAATTTTGGCAGCCTGGAAGGTCTATTTATGTCTGGTAATAGCGGTCTTGTAGGAAGCATACCCCCTGAAATTGGTAATTTGGTGCATCTTAAAAGTTTAAGTATTGCAGGTTGCGGTTTGAGTGGAGAGATTCCCCCCGAAATCGGTAATTTGAGTAATTTAGAGTATATAGACCTTTATTCTAACCACCTAACTAGAATTCCGCCAGAAATCAGTAATGCCACCAATTTAGAAGAAATACACCTTAGTTTTAATCCAATCGAAGGAAGCCTTCCACCGGAAATAGCAAACCTCACTAAACTTCGACACTTTGGATGTAATTTCTCAAAATTATCGGGTAACATTCCTGCCGAATTTGGCAATTTAGAAAATCTAACATATTTAGGTTTGAAAGGTAACTACATGACTGGTTGTTACTACCCTAATTTAGCAAATCTGTGCAGTCAATTAGATACCCTTTCTGAATTTGATTATGAACTTCCTTCTTGGGAGGAGTTCTGCAATACAGGCGCAGGTAGCTGTGCGCCACTCACCTGTGCACAGACTGACTCACTGGCTTTAGTAGCCTTCTACAATTCCACCAATGGCGCAGACTGGACGAATCCATGGGATTTGACCCAACCAATGAGTACATGGCAGGGTGTGAGTATCGTTGATGGGTGTGTGACTAAACTTATATTATCTGGTAGAGGCTTGAGCGGTACACTAGCACCGGAGATAGGTGATTTGCAGAGTCTCTCTCATTTAAATTTGGACAATAATGATATTGGTGGAAATATTCCTGTGGAGATGGGGAATATGGTTAGTTTGACTTTGTTAAGCATGGCTAATAATGAATTTACTGATACAATTCCAAAAGAAATCGGGAATTTGAATGAATTGTATCACTTGCATTTGAATGGAAATAATCTCAATGGAAGTATACCGGAAGAGATAGGAAATTTAGTAAAATTAACATGGTTAGGTTTAGGGCGTAATCCAATTACAGGAAGTATTCCGATTGAAATTGGAAACCTAATCGAACTCAAAGAACTTTATTTGCATCGTTGTAATCTTACAGATACAATACCTAAAGAATTGGGTAGTCTCCTAAATTTAGAAAAATTATTTTTAGAGAACAACGAACTCACTGGCATTATTCCGATTGAATTTGGAAACCTTACTAAAATGAGTTGGCTGTACTTAGGAAGTAATGAACTTTCGGGTAGTATTCCTGTCGAATTTGGAAACCTGACAGAACTGTTTCGTTTGTTTTTAGAAGGAAATAACTTGACAGGTGGTATTCCTTCCTCATTCGGCAATTTAGATAAACTGGATGACTTAAAACTAACAGGTAATCCACTCGGAGGAAGTATTCCACCGGAATTTGGTAGTATGGATAAACTCAGGTTGCTATGGATGCATGGTTGTGAATTGACAGGGGCTATTCCTCCAGAACTTGGTAATTCACCAAGGTTATACTACTTTTTTGCAAATAATAATCACCTTTCGGGGAGTATCCCACCAGAATTAGGCTCTGTAAGCACTTTGGGTTCCATACAACTGGAGGGCAATGAACTGACAGGAAACATACCACCGGAATTAGGTAATCTAAGTAACTTAGCAACACTACATTTAGGAGGTAATAACTTCACAGGGAGTATTCCAAAAGAACTTGGGCAATTAAAGAAATTATATGACTTATTTCTCTACGGTAATGATATGACAGGAAGTTTACCCCTTGAACTTGCGGGTATGGAAGCTATGTCTAGATTCTGGCTTCAGGGCAATAATTTTTCAGGTGATGTTCCTATAGAAATAGCTCAACTTCCAGGACTTAGCGATTTTTGGCTTCACGGGAATAAATTTACATTTAAGAGTTTAGAACCTATTAAATATATATATCCTTCTTTTACTTATGCAAATCAAGACACAATCATCCCTACCATTGCCCTTGGCAATCAACTTTCGGTAGATGCAGGTGGTACGGTAGCCTACAATACTTACAAATGGTATAGAGACGGTACACTTGCAGCAACTATCGTAGGTGACAGCACATACACCCCCGATATAGCCGGAACTTATTACTGTAAAATAAGTAATTCTGTTCTTACACAATCTTATTATCATCATAATTTCGTTTTGCGAAGTGCGGATTTAGATTTCGCCCCCTCATCACTACCCGTCTATCCGGGAGACTTCAATGCAGATGGTATTGTAGATAACTTTGATGCTATAATTTGGGGTTGGGCTTCGGGGCAGCAAGGTGTAGCACGCGATAATACAGGTACAGCGTGGGGACCTTACGTCGTAGATGATTGGATGTACAGCGTTGCTGGAGTCAACAACAAACATCAAGACGGCGACGGCAACGGTATTATCAATCAAGACGATTTACAAGCTATTATTGCCAATTATGACTCTATCCGCCCGATAGTGAGTAGCAATCGTATGGGGCTTTTTCCGGAGGATTACATACTCGAATTTGAGTTGGTAGAAGAAACTTACACAGACGATAACAAAATATCACGACGATATAATGTCTATCTGCGTCATATTGACGAGGAGCCTGTTGTTGTACACGGAGTTGCCTTTGATGTTGCATATACAGGCTTCGATGAAGCACCTGACATTCGTATAGATACTACCAATTCGTCACTTGGTGATTCGCTTGGTTTGGTAGAAGTATTCAATCCTTCAAGCAAAATATTTAGCGTAGGTATTTCTCAACAAGACCAAAGCCCCGACACACTTACGGGACCTGTTGCACAGTTTGTGTTGGATGAAATTTGGCAAGGTGGCGAAAATCGCTCTTTTACTTTATTTAATAGTCCCGGCGGCATTGTCAATGTATCAGAAGATGAAAATTATCCGGTTGGAGGTCAGGAAGTTATGGTGTCGCCGAATATTCCGGGCGGAGAGAGTTCCACACTTGCTCATGCAGTAGCGACACAACCGACTTGCGAGCGTTTCGGAAACATTGAAATACAACCTGTAAATAATGATGCTGCTTACACTTATGCGTGGAGTCACGACTCCTCTAATAGTACCAACACAGCGACAGGACTTGACCCCGGCGTTTATGATGTCACCGTTACGGAGGCAGGCAAACAACCTGCTGTCTTTGAGGTCGTATTGAGACTTTCCGAAAGTTGTGTCAATGACGTATTATTGGGTATTGATGCCATTCTCGAAGGTGCATATCAACATGATAGCACGATAGTAATGAAAGAGAGTTTACTGAATGGTGCATTGATACCAAAAATAAATCCATATACGGGCTATCATTCTGCCCTAAGTACCATATTGGAAACAGAGGGTGAAAATGCCCCCGTTGATTGGCTTTTAATCGAATTACGAGATATTAATGATTGGGGAACAACAATTTACGAAGCTCCGGTATTATTGCAGCGCAACGGAAGACTCGTTAATGCAGACGGCACTTATCCTATCAGACTAACACCGCCAGATAAAATAGATTCATTCTATCTCGTCATTAAGCATCGCAATCACCTTCCTATCATGTATGAAAATATACTTGAAGGTACATATAACAGAGTGGATTTTACAAAAAGCGATTCATATAATGCCGACGGAACAGGTACAGGACAAAAAGAAATCAGTGATGATGTTTGGGTAATGGTAGTGGGTAATGCAGACGATGACATTTATGATATAAACGGAAATGATAAAATTCGTTGGAGTGAGGATAATGGCGACTTTGGTTTTTATTTAGACACCGATTTCAATTTAGACGGCGATGTGAATGGCAAGGATAAAATCTTTTGGAAGGGGAACAACGGAACATTCTCGGCAATCCCACAACCTGAATAATACGTAGCGGATAAGCACGAGCGCCGACTCAAATGCGCTCGTGCATACATACACGAAGAACACTTAACACATTCATTTACAATCAATTCAGACTTCACGCTAAGCGCGGAGGTAGGGGAAGTCTGTGCTTATATCAACCATTCCACGCATTAAAAAATAATTATCATGAAAAAAACAAAAATTATAATCGGATTATTCGCCTTATTATTTTCAGCGACTTCAGTACAAGCACAAGACAGTGGTACAGGCGATATTAGTATTGGATATGGTTTTTACTCATCCAATCAATTAGGAGTAGCTTTTATTGATTTCTTCGGGATAGTTGGAAGCGACCTTTTTACAGACGGAAGGTACGGGCGTGAAAATTATAGAGATATTGGTCCCATTAGTTTTTCTCTCAAACTCACGCCTCACAACCGCTTCACGATAGGAGGTGTACTAATGTACGAAAATATCGACTCAGACTTAAATTTATATGGGGACATTGGTGGACGCCAACAACTCAATTTTTTCACTGCTGCCCTTGAGTTTGATTATCGCTATGTCTCCAAAGAATCATTTCAAATGTATTTTACATTAGGAGCCGGTGCTTCAGCTGTGCATGAAACATATACGCCACATGATACGGACACGGAATCTTCCTATTCAAGTGGTTTCTTAGGCTCATATCCAAACTTCCATGCCAACCTACTCGGCTTCAGATTCGGCAGAAAAGCTGCGGTATACGCGGAATTCGGACTTGGCTACAAAGGCATCGCGAATGTCGGTTTCTCTTTTCAAATGAATTAACTCGTTTTTCAACACAATCTAAAATAATCTACACATGAAAATAATAAGCATACTCGCGCTTTGTCTAATCTGCGCCCTGTACACCCAACTATCCGCACAAGACGTAGACCGTCCGACGGCTCAATTTGCGACTTACATGGAAATACTCGGTCAAGGAGGACTTGTCACTTTCAATTACGATATGCGATTTACGGAGTCCGCAGATGGTCCCGGTTTTCGGGTGGGGCTGGGTTATGTCAATCTCGGTCAATTTCAGGGCTACACCTTTCCGGTCGGCTTGAATTATCTGCAAGGACGCAATGGTAAGTACTTCGAAATTGGCATAGGCGCGACCTATGGCAAAATCGGCATCATCGACAAATTTGACAACGAAGCCCGACTTGCCGGAAATATGTTCTTCGGTTTCCGATACCAACCCGAAGACAGAGGGCTGAATATACGCGCAGGTTTAGCCACTTTTGTCGGCAATATCAAAAGACCCGAACAGGAAAATGAAGCGTTCTTTATTCCGCTTCCGGGTATTTCTTTTGGTTATACATTTCGTTGATAATCAAGATGTAAAAAATGACTCCAATTGAATGTTTTGTATAGTTTAGAGGGGCAAGTCTGAAAGGGATTTAGGCTTGTTCCCTCTTTTTTAAAATCAAAAAGAATCACAACATGAAAGAAATTAAATATTTTTTTGGGATAATTCCATTTTTTTTACTTCTAATAATTAGTGGATGTAGTAGACCACCAACAAAGCCACTCCCTCCAAAACCAGCTCCCCCGATGCCTCCGTGTGCGAGGTATCACCATGGCACTGTAATTTTTGAAAATATAGGCAAACATAATTTAATGCTATATATGCACTATAATACTGAACAGTACATTGAAGCGATAAGGTCGCTTCCAATTACGGAGATTCCTTCGGGTAGCCATCAATACAAGTACAAAGAAATGGAAACCCGAAAACAGAAAGGAGGAATCGTTACATTCGAGGTGTGTGACTGTGAAACAACCTATGTTACATTACCATCCAAGAGATATTATAGCTGCGGAACGTCTCCTTGATAAATATTGAACCAAACTCACACCCACTCCTAACTTGTTTTTCCCCAAAAAACTCATTACTTTAGCAAAAAAAGAAAAACGAGTTAGGAGTCTTTCAAAATCAGGCAAACATGACAATAAATTTAAAAACAAAAAAAGAGCGCATCATCAATTTCATTAAGTCGGTCAATGACGAGGCGATGATTGATGAAATCAGCGCAAAGGTATTGGGACCGTTCACCGAATTGCCCGAAGGAGAGGATGTACTCAAATATCTTGTTCACACCGGAGAAGAATTTGACCTCGAAAAACTCGCAAGAGAGCAAAACTATACAGGGATTGATATGGAGAAGATGGATAGAATTTTGGCAGATTTTGATGTTCCGCAATCTACCGAAGAGTTATTGGCTATGCTTGACTAAAATAATCAAAATGAACTACCTTTTTGACACAAACATTCTCTTGACATTTGTCAGAGACCGTAAATTTAGATGGGAACTCAAAACTAAATTTGACATGTCAAATCTCGAAAATCGCAATCTTATTTCTATCGTAAGTGTGGGCGAACTGAAATCTTTAAGTTTAAGAAATAATTGGGGCGAAAGGAGAAACCAAGAACTGGATGATGCACTCAAAGATTTCATCACCGTTGATATACGATACATGCCAATAGTCATGAAATACGCCGAAATAGACGCCTTCAGTCAAGGCAAATTAAAAGATAAACCCCTTAAAATGTCTTCCCGCAACATGGGCAAAAACGACCTCTGGATAGCTGCCACCGCAAGCCTCGCCAATGCCCGACTCATCACATTCGACCAAGATTTTGAACATCTCAATAAAACATATCTCGAACTGATATTGATGACGAATCAGTCATAAAACTAACAGCGTGGGATAGTCAGCAGACGAAGGATTTTACAAAAATTACGATTTGACCGGGCTATCCGTCTAAGTTTGCCTATGAGGTTACTCGGCAGACGAAGGTTGTTGTAAAATGTGGTGATTTGTCGCATAAAATATTCGCTCCGAGCAAAGGGATTCGTCTGACGAGACTTCGCTTTAGCAAAGTTAGACGGGTAGCTTTTGACCATTCAAATACACCTTATTTATGGTCGGATTCGTGTGACGACAGTAGTATTCATTTGACGTATGATTTACTCCTCCACCCCAACATGAAAAAGCGCATCCCCCTGACTCACCACAGGCGCATTATTATGCCCCACGATAAAGCCGCTCGAATGGGCGAGTACCGGAACTTTCTCCTGCGCTTGCGGGTCATTAATTTCGCCGAGAAGCGTGCCTTTGGTGACATATTCGCCGGAGCAGCGATGCCATAGGAATAAACCCGAACGCGGTGAGCGCACCCAATGCGTATCTTTGAAAATATGTGTGGAGTAATCAGGTTTTGGGGCGTCATCTATCATACCGAGATGTTGCATGACGCGCTTGAGTCCGGCTATACCCACCTCAACGGACGCCGTATGATAACGCAGCGATTCGCCACCTTCAAAAACGAGTATCGGCTTATCGTTTTTGAAGGCTTCCTTACGGAAACTTTTGGAAATAGGTGTATTAGCGATAGTATAAGGCGCGGCAAAAACTTGGGCGAGTTCGGCGGCTTTTTCATCACTTTCCGAATAGCGGATTTGCGGGTGATTATGTCTGCTTGCGCCGCCTGTGTGGTAGTCGATGCCGTAATCAAAAACAGGGATCACCTCACTCGTCAGCGCGTGTGCTACGCGCGAAGCGAGTGAGCCTGTTGAGCTACCGGGAAAGCTGCGATTGACATCTTTTCCATCCGCCAAATCGCGCGAAAAATTGATAAAACCATATATATTCACCAGCGGAATAGCGATGATACTTCCCGCTTTCATATCCTCAAAAAGCTCCTGCTCCAATGCTCGCCGGACGATTTCCACACCATTCACTTCATCTCCATGTACTCCGCCACAAATCAGTAGCGTCGGTCCCGGATTTGTACTGCGATATATATGTACGTGCAGATGTATGGGTGTACCCGAAGGCAATTTTGCTATACCCAATTCGATAGTACTGTGCTGTCCGGGTACTATTTTGTGTCCGTCTATTTCTATTGTGTTTATCATTTTGATGAGTTGTGGAGTTGATGAGTTGTGGAGTTGATGAGTTGTGGAGTTGATGAGTTGTGGAGTTGATGAGTTGACGAGTTGTTGGGTTGTCGGACGAACGATATTTCGTCAACTCATCAATTCGACAACTCAACAACTCGTCAACCCGTCAACTCCTCTTCTTAACTTGCCTTTCAGTGTACATGATGATTTTTCGGGCTACATCAATTCCGGTATATTTTTCGATGCCTTCGAGTCCGGGCGAAGCATTGACTTCTATGACTAAAGGACCTCGTTTGGATTGGAGCATATCGACTCCGGCTACGTCTAAGCCCATTGTGGCAGCAGCTTTTAGGGCGGTTTTGCGCTCGGCATCAGTCAGCTCAATGGCTTCTGCCACGCCGCCTTGATGAATGTTGGAGCGAAATTCTCCTTTGCGGGTCGCTCTGCGACGCATTGCCGCCACTACCCTTCTGCCAACTACAAAAGCACGAATATCCGTACCCGAACTTTCTTTGATAAATTCTTGTACAATAATACGTGTTTTCGTTTTATTAAATGCCTCAATAACTGATTTTGCGCCCCGTACACTTTCTCCCAATATCACACCATAGCCTTGCGTTCCCTCCAATAATTTGATGATTAAAGGCGGTCCGCCCACTGCTTCTATAATCTCATCTACCTTACTCGAATAATTAGTGAATACGGTCTTGGGTGTACCCACGCCTACCTGTGAGAGGTGTTGCAGACTGGTCAACTTATCTCGTGCACGCCACAAGGCTTCGGCAGTAACAGGTGTATAAACACCCATCATCTGAAATTGATTGATGACCGCCGAACCGTAAAATGTCACCGACGCACCAATACGCGGTACGATGGCATCCACCCCTTCAATTTTCTGATTATTATAATACAGATAAGGTTTTTTGCCTTCCATTACAATGACAAAATTCAAGTGATTATAACGACGCACTTCAAGCCCACGTTCACGTGCAGCTTCCATCAATCGACGCGTAGAATAAATCGTTGATTTTTGGGAAAGTATAGCAAGGTTCATCGTGATAAGTTTAAGTTTAAGTCGAAGTTTAAAAAGCCTGATTATCAACTACTTATTTTTCGCTCAAATTAATCTGAATACTTACTTCAGTAACCTGTGATTTATATTTTGCAAGACAAAATATTTGCCCATTAACAGGGTCAAATATACACATTTGGACGGGTTAACAAACGGTAATTTATTGATAAACCATTCTTAATGCTATTTTTGACTATATTTGCGTAGGCAATGCTAAAATATGAATGAGTGAATTTTGAATGAGCGAATGAGTGAATGTAATGCGACAATGCTTAAATGCGTTAATGCGACAATGTTTTCCACATTATCGCATTGTCGCATTAACACATCATCGCATTTAAATTCACTCATTCAAAATTCACTCATTCACTCATTCAAAAGCATTGTATTATTGCTATGTACGATGTTATCCTAAGTTTTCTGACGGCATTTTTTATCACTTGGCTGGCGATTCCTGCGATTATCAATATTGCGCGGGTCAAAGGCTTGATGGATGAACCCGGTGAGCGACGCTCTCACTCCACGAGCATACCTACGCTTGGCGGGATTGGGATATTTGCAGGCGTCATTTTTTCGATTACTTTCTGGACACCTTTCGTTGTATTTAGTGATTTGCAATATATTTTGTGTGCGCTGATTGTGATTTTTCTTATCGGTGCAAAAGATGATATTGTACCACTTTCTCCGTCGAAAAAATTTGCGGGGGAGATACTCGCCGCTATTATTCTTGTCTTTCGGGCAGATGTGAAATTGACGAGCTTGTACGGCGTGTTTGGGATTTATGATTTGCCGCTGTGGGCAAGTTTGGGATTATCCATTTTTACGATTATTGTTATTATAAATGCCATTAATTTGATTGATGGCATCAATGGACTTTCGGGTAGCGTAGGAACGGTCATCGCAGTGACTTTTGGTTGGTGGTTTTATAGTATCAATGCTATTGAATTGGCGATTATTGCTTTTGCGTTGGCGGGTGCATTGGTGGCATTTTTGAAATATAATTACAGCCCTGCGCGAATTTTTATGGGCGATACGGGGGCTTTGTTGATTGGTTTGGTCTGTTCGATTTTGGCGATAAAATTTATTGAACTCAATAAAGGACTCACACACCCGATGGCAATACAATCTGTACCTGCCGTAGCGGTTGGGGTGATGATTATTCCGTTGTTTGATACTTTGCGCGTGTTTACACTTCGGGCATTGAAAGGTAAATCGCCGTTTCACCCTGACCGAAATCATATCCATCACCTCTTGATAGACAGTGGCTTATCTCACATGCAAGCTACGTATATTCTCGTCGTTGTCAATATTTTATTTATCTTTTTGGTGTATAAATTACAACACATCGGGTCGCTGCCTTTGTTGTTGGTGTTACTGGGTTTGGCGATTGCGATGTCCACCGGATTGTATTATTATTCAAAATCAAAACAACGAGTGGTGGTTGAGTGATTTTTGATTGAATGATTTCTGATTTTTGATTATATTTTGCTTCGCAAAATTCTTCTTAGAAAATGTATATGAGTGTAGAGAAAATTCATGAATTTTCTCTACACTCATACCAATCAAAAATCACTCAATCAAAAATCAAAAATCTTTTCTCATGCAATATCTATTAGTTTTTGCGGGTGGCGGATTGGGTAGCTTATTGCGGTATGGTATCGCTCGTGGAATGGCAAGCTATGATTTTACTTTTCCATATGCCACATTATTGGCGAATATTTTAAGTTCTATTATACTGGGATTTTTTGTGGCTTGGAGTCTGAAAGGAGGAGTGAATGACGGAACGAAGTTGTTTTTTATGGTCGGACTTTGTGGCGGATTTAGTACGTTTTCTACCTTTTCTAATGAAACTTTTTCTTTGTTTGAAACAGGAAATTACTCTTATGCTTTTTTGAATATTTTAGGAAGTATCGTGGTGTGTTTGGTGGCAATTTATGTGGGAATAAAATTGGGAGAATTGGTGATTGGTTCATAGAGGGTTTATATAGTTTATTGAGTTTATTAAGTTCATAAGTCTGACGGAATTTTGCTTCGCAAAATTTTCACCTTATAAACCCAATAAACTTTATAAATTCAATAAACTCCTACCTAACTAAAAGAATTATGCTTAATATTTACAGACAAGGCGGTGCATTATTTATGAATATGCTCACGTTACTACTCATTCTGATGATTGTGTTTTTCATCATTCGCTTGATGACATCTGATGAGAAGTGGTATAGCATCATTAAAAACTTGGGTATCACTGCATTAGCTGTGGGCATACTGGGGCAATTAATCGGATTATTCACCGCCATGCAACATATTGAAGCAGCAGGCGGAATCAATCCGGGCATCCTCGCAAGCGGATTCAAGGTGTCTATGATTACGACAATGTACGGCTTGATTATTTTTATTATCAGTAAATTATTTTTGATACTCAAACCGGAGAATTAATGGTTAATGGTTAATGGTTAATGGTTAATGGTTAATGGTTAATGGTTAATGGTTAATGGTTAATGGTTAATGG